>Ga0209284_10001144_pt1 | contig 41763 bp, 38 predicted proteins | sample FRY03_FD_187211 | JGI IMG/M metagenome (GOLD analysis project Ga0209284, IMG submission 187211) | Freshwater microbial communities from Lake Fryxell liftoff mats and glacier meltwater in Antarctica - FRY-03 (SPAdes) (version 2) | ecosystem: Environmental > Aquatic > Freshwater > Ice > Glacier... | reverse complement strand
AATCTTTTATAACAACTCTCTCTCTCTCTCTTTGCAAGTCTTTTTTATTATTTCATTATATGTCAACTATCAGTGAGTGGAAAACTCGCCGCAAATTGATATGATAAATTTATCTAATGGATTGATTCGTTTCTTGTAATGAAGAGATGAATAATGATAATTAGAATATATCGATCGAGTCGAGCCGTCGACCTTACAATAAAATTAAATTTCTGATTTATCTAAATCTTTGCACCCTCACGGGTATACGCTATTGCTATCTGATTTTTCTGGATTATTTACTTACAAGACGTATTGCCATACGTCCCTACAACTTTACTCTTCTCATGTCCTACCTCACGATACGTAACCTCTCACAATCTTTCGGAGATAAAGTCTTATTTGATCATCTGGATATGACGATCGTGCCATGACAAAGAGTTGCACTGATTGCTCGTAACGGAACTGGTAAGACGAGCCTGCTCAATATCATTATGTGACAGATGCTTTATCCTGCTGGTGAAGTCGAGCTCAACTCTAACATACGCACTCGTATCCTCACGCAAGAGCATACGATGGATCTGACTCAGACAATTCGAGATACTCTCGTCAGTGATCAGATAATCACACAGATGCACGAGCGTGGTATCTGGGATTATGAGACGCAGGCACAGCTGATTCTGACGGAGCTATGATTATGGAACATGAAAGATACTGTCGTCTGACTGCTATCATGATGAGAAGCGAAACGTTTGTCTCTCGCACAGGTCTTGATTGACCAGCCAGATTTTATCATCTTGGATGAACCCACCAATCATCTTGATATATCCATGATCGAATGGCTGGAGAATTATCTCACGACTGGTAATCTCACTGTCCTACTTATCACACATGATAGATATTTCCTCGAGCACGTATGTACCCACATCTATGAGCTCGAGCATGGTACGATCCGTACCTATACTGGTAACTATAGCTATTATATCCAGAACAAAGCAGAGCGTGAATCCATCGAACAATCTACACTTCATAAGATGAAACAACTCTACAAACAAGAGCTGGAGCGGATCCGTAGAGCACCACAATGAAGAGCGACCAAATCCACTGATAGAACCAAGAAGTTTGGTGATATTGTGGATACACTTGATGATCAAAAGGGTCGTGTCGGTATTATCAATCAAACCTTGGATCTCAACAACTGACCACATCATAGACTGGGTGGTTCGGTGCTTAAAATCAAAAATCTGACAAAATCATTTGGTGACAAGAAGATCGTGGAAAACTTTAGTCATGAGTTCCATGCAGGAGAAAGAGTCGGTATCATTGGACCTAACGGAGTAGGTAAAAGTAGTCTGATCAAGATCCTACTGGAGCAAATTCCTGCCGATAAATGAGTATTTACTCGAGGACAGACAGTGCAGATCTGACATTACGAACAACAACTTCCGGCTCGAAATCCTACGATGAGAGTCATCGACCTCATCCAACAAATGGGTAACAATATCAAGTGGGGTAAATCGACTCTGTCAGCTTCTTCGCTCCTCGAACAGTTTATGTTTAGCCAAAAACAGCAACGCACATTAGTCGAGTCACTCAGCGGTGGAGAGAAACGTAGACTTGCGCTGCTTCTGATTCTGATGCAAAATCCTAACTTCCTGATTCTGGATGAGCCGACCAATGATTTTGATATCATGACAATCAATGTACTGGAGCAGTTTCTCATGAGTTATAGTGGATGTCTCGTCATCATCTCACATGATAGATATTTTATGGATAAGCTGGTAGATCATTTGTTTGTGATGGAGTGAGATGGAGTAATTACAGATTTTTGGGGAAGTTACACCGATCGAAATAATAAAACTAAGACTCAAAGCTGAAAGCAAAGGGCAGAAAAATGAGATGATGTTCCCTCTCCCATCGGGAGAGGGCTAGGGTGAGGGGCTTGAAAAAACACAAACTCCTACACCATGAACGAATATATGAAGCAAATCACCAAACTCACTAATCAAAAGGATAAACTCCTCATCGCTATCGAAGAAGTCTGACTAGACTATACCGATTATACAAAGATATGAACACAGATCAGCGAACTCACCACCAAGATCAATAACCTGGAAGAAAAGTGGTTTGCGTTGGCAGAAGGGTAAATACTACGATACAATAACAAAAGAAATAGTATAAACGTAATTTGTATAGCTTTTTTGCTATAAATCGATACACCAGTAGTATGAATATCATCGCCTGCTCTTATACCAACCTATGACCATTTGCCAACCGTACGGTGTCGCTAGTGATTCACCCATGAGCGGCAATGATTATCGCTCCGGTGGGGACAGGGAAGAGTATGCTGTTCTTTGACGGAATTGTGTATGGGCTGTACAAGTATAGCACCCGTGATGTCATCAATAACGCATGTCTCACTGGCTCTATCTCCATGCTTGTGGAACTGGAGTGAGAATATCGACTCATCCGCAGAGATCTGAAAGCAACCAAATCCAGAAGCATTAGCACTACTAGTAGTCTGGCTCGCTGGCATGGTGATGTGGATCAGATCTATGCTGACTACGGTGAGGTTGTGTATGCTAATCGTGATATCGTTTGAGAGATAGCTATGTCTGTCACTCCTGAGGTATTTAAAAATGAAAGCGATCTTCAGAAGAATCTGGAAGAGTTTTTGCCTGCCAGAGATGTGTTTATGAACCGTGATATGATGATGCAGGAGTCGAGCAATATCTTTGACCTGACTCAAACGGAGAGGATTGCAGTGTTTAAGCATCTGTTCTGACTGCTCGATATCGATTCAGCCAAGGATAGGTTGGCAGATGAAAGGACAAGACTAAAGTATCTGTTACAAGCAAAAAAGGATACTAGTACGATTACCAGTAAGTTTGCCCAGGCAATCACTACCCTCACTCAGTCATGGACTACGCTCCAATCCAGTAGCGTGGTATCGATGTCTGACTATGATGCTGTATCGCTTCAGTCATGGCTGGATGCGAGTAGTATCTTGGGGACGACCATCTCGATCGATAAGGTAGCTATGATCCAGCGAGATCAATCACAGGCGATCCGTACTACTGTGGAAGAGTCTAAGCAAAGTTACCATGAGAAACAAGCAAAACTGAGACAGATACAAGGACAAGGACAAGAATTAAGGACCAATCTGAAATTACTTGAAACTCGCAACACGGAACTCGAAACACAAAAAACACAAGCTCAGACCGTGATCAATACATACAATCTCGAGCAACTACAAACATATAAGTCAGAAAAACTCTCCATTATCCAGCAGATCAATGAGTTGGAGTTTGCGATAGACTATGATGCGTTTGATGAGAATGTAGAGGATCTGGCTCAGGCTTATGTCTATGTGAGTAAGCTTACTCAGCAAGGTAAGGAGCTACAACTGCAAATTTCCAATATTCAGACTCAGATCAAGAGCGTGGAAGATAGACAGCAGCTTGAAATTAATAATCACCAAGCCAAGATTATTGATCTTGATCAGCAGATCACCCAAAAAGATGAGCAAATCAAGCTCAAGCAAGAAAAACTAGATATTGCACATAAGTTCTATTGTGTCAAGATTGAGGCTGACTGCCCTTTTGTTGCTCAGATCAATGAATGAGTGCTCACTGCTCATGCTCGCGAATTAGAACAGCTTTCAGCACAAAAACAAGAGCTTGTAACTCGCAAACTCGCAAACTCAAAACCCACTACTACTGACTATGGTGCTCATCTTACTCGTCTTGCATGAGAACGCACACAACTAGAAACTCAAATCATACAACTCAGAACTATACTAGTGACCGTAGGGTTTAAGCAGATCAGTGAGTCATATCCACAATATCAGCAACTACAATCACAGCTCAAAACGGTAGATCAGCAGATTACACAATACGAACATAAACTCACCGAGATCGATGAGCTAAACAAAAAACTACAAACACTGCAGATACAACAGGAACAGTTGAAAGTTGAAAGTTGAAAGTTGAAAGTTGAACAAGAAACAATGGATCAAGAGCTAGAACAAATGATAACGCAACACTTATGAAACGAGGCGAATCCTCTAGGGCAACTCGCAGCTCGTTACGTTCGAAGCTCAACTTCAGCAAGTTGTAGATCAGATACGCCGTATCAATGACCTTATCAGTGACCACAAGTCGAGTCAGCAAGAAATCATCGCCCTTGAGACAAGATCCAAGCATATCGATGAGCTGTATACTATCGTCTCGAAGGAACTAACCGTGCTAGTCTTACAAGAATACCTCCCAATCTTGTCAGATATTATCAATAATCTCCTCGCTAAGGTAGTAGACTATCGTCTTGAGTTTAGCGTCAATGGAGCAGGAGACAAGCTGGAAATCATGATCAGTGATGAACATGGATCCAGAGAGGTGAAAAGCTTGAGCGGCTGACAACGTGCGATTTTGAGGTTATGTTGGATATTGGCTATTGCGTTGTGGTCGGGCAATAAGTTCCTCTTCCTGGATGAGACCATCAACCATCTGGATAAGGAAATGATCTCCAGTGCAGCAGAGCTGATTGAGGAGTTTGTCCAGTGAAACAAGGTGACGCTATACGCAATCACTCATAGTGATCAGATCCAGATGCTGGATATCTGGGATTATGTGGTCAGGGTGAAGGAGGTTATGGGATAATTTCTTTCTATATTTCATACAAAATACTTGATTAACTCTCTTGTTTTACTCACGGAAATATGAGATTTTTTTCTATAAGGGTTTTTAGTAGTCATAAATTAGTATATTCAAACATTAAATGTCTGTCAACTGTGGGAGACCCTTATATTTATATTATACTATCTATCATATAGAGTAAGGGTATTTTTATCAAATTATACTAAAACATTCTATTAACAAATATTGTAAAAAGTTTTTTGATATTATCTATTTAATAGTTTGCGTTTTGCTATTATTTAACTTAATCGCTAATTGAGTCGCTACTTCAACACCTTCCTTAACCATTACAAGAACTAGTGCAGCATACTTTACTGGATTAGGAAATTCTATTCAATATGTTCTTAAAGCCATTTCTCCAATCTCATTGAGCATCAAGCATACGTGATCTGGGGTAGACTCGGCATCAGACTTTCTTCATCATAAGTACTTCATTGAGGGTAAATAAACTCCTAACTTCTGCATTAATGCATTTATTAAAAGTAATTGTTTATATAATAATTGTTTAATTTGAATCGTGTCAGATAGAGTATTGAGAAATTTGATTTTAGCAACTATCAAGGATAATCATCATAATAATTCGTAAGATTTAGTATCAATAGTTGATGAAATTGCATTATTATTGTTTTTAGTTAATCACTGACTTGTCAGTATTAGTACTCCTACTAAACTATATAGTGAAGCAGATGCCGTATCATGAGTAATCGAAAATTGTTGGAGTTGTGTGATACAATCCTATACCGCAGTACTACTCAGATTTGTAGATAGTCGTCAAGGTTTTCTTGTTTCAATTTTGAGGATCGAGAGTGCAAAATTTTCGATCAAAGATCTCATTGTCTCGATTGGGTATTTACTGATATTTTTTAAAATGGTGGAAAATTCACTGAAGGTACCCTCAATCGTTTCTTTGAGTTGTGAGCCGAATTGATTCTGGTCAATGAGTGAGCTGATGAGTGAGATTTTTGATTTGAAATTTGGAGTTTTATTAGGGTGAACTTGTTCAGGAGTCTACTGAGTATTTTGATCTCTTTTGGGATCAGTACTTTTGGCGATTATTGTCTTTTCTAGTGAGAAATTAGGAATTTTGATCGTATAAAGCCCATCAACAAAAATACTTTGTGCTTGATATGATCATAATTTATTATCAGCAAGCATAGTATTAATCTTGTTGACTATAAGTTGGGCATCTGACTGAGTTTCAAAACTCAATGAGTTTCATATTGATGAATTATTGTTTTCATTATCTTCATTATCTTTTTCATTTTTTTTGTTTGTTGCTCTAGTTTCTTTATCTTGATTGTTAAGTGGAATATATCCATCAAACTTAGCCACTAATTGACCTCTTGTAACTGAGCGAAGTAATACTCTATACGAATCGATACTTAGGCTCTCTGGCTCTAATATTGTTGCTCCAGCAGGGACAAATTCCATAAGCTTAATAAATGCTTTGGCTGCATTGATCGGGTTTGACATACCAGCACTAAAATAATAGTAGAGTTTTCATTGTTCATTTTTCCATGTCTTGAGTGAGATAGATCATTTTTTTCAATCTATATTATATCATACTTCTTTAATTGCCTGCCTTAATCATGATGACTCACGAGCCACATTATTTCACTTTCAAATAGGATTATGATAAAGTACGAGCCCATTTCACAATTGTTCTTCATGACGATTTCTTGGCGTTTTCTTTGGTTTTGGAGTTTGTCTTTCAAGATTTATTACACCTAATTGATTATCTAGAACGTTTTCATCTAAACCAAAATCATTTGTTCCATTTACTTGTACTCCATTATTTCTAGCTGATTTATTTACTAATTGTTGATACGCCCCTATACTAATTCCTCCAGTCTTGACCGCTGCCCCTGTCATCAGACATACCAAAAATGTCTCTCGCTCTTCACGAGTAGTGATTGCCAAGATTCCATCATTATCCAGATAGTGCTGTACTCTGGTGCTGAGAAACTCTTCAAAGTACTCACCAAACGGATTATCCCGCATCAAAGTTTTTTCAATAAACTTCTTATCGATTGATGAAGTGAGTTGTGATCGTACATTAGCAACTTTACTACTAGCTAATCGTTTACCGAAAAAAATAATAAAATCATTGGTTTTACCTAATGCATCAAGAAATTTTATTCCATAACCATACTGTTTAGCAAGTTCTACAAATTTCTGAGCTCATGCTCATTTGACTTTAGAGATTACCCCTAATAGATCTCTTCCGACTTGTTCGGTAAAAAACTCTGTAAAAGTCATCAAACATCACTTCATTAATGCTAGTGAAAATGGCTCACCAGAATTAGTTTTGGTCAGATTTACGATATTTCACGACTCATCAAACACTGGTGTAAAATGATCAAGCATACGAGAGATCGTGTTTTGAGCGATCATGTCTACCCTGATACCAGCTAGTCATAGTGCAATGATAGTTTTTTCTAGAAGCTTCGTACTTGTATACTCGATCGACTTAGTTCCTACTTTGGTTAATAACTTTCCTCAAGTAGTTTGTAAGATTTTTTTCTCAGCAATTTTTACTAATGTTTTTTGAGTAGATTGCTTGAGAGCTGATACTGCAGTCGTTTCAATAATTGTGGTTGTAGCTTTGCTAGCAGTAACTCTAATAGCAGAAGTAATTCCTCAAGTAGCAGCGAGCTCGATGATAAAATTGACTGCAGCTGCCGTGCCTACTCCAACATTATATGCTACTCATAGATCAAAGTATGTATTGAGTTGCTCAAGCTGAGTAAATGCAATAATAACTAAGCTTTCAGCTTCAGTGATTATTTCTCATTTTTGTTTTTTTTGAATAGCTGTGAGAAGATTTATTGAGTCATTAAGTTCTACCAATCAGCTTACGAAAGGTATTTTTTTTCATGTGATGAGTCATTTTGTATATCCATCTATCACTCAGTCGGCTGACTCAGGTCTTGTAATAATTTGCTCGCAATAATTATTTACTGAAGTAAGAGTATTGATATGATGCTCAAGTTGCACTCCTTGATTGATGATTTCTTGTTGCTGTACAGTAGGTCATACTCTCGATCCAAATCTTGCTATATTATTATTTGACTTATCGATTCAAGAAATATAAAGAGGGTTTTGATTGATTAAGTTAAGAGCTGAGATAAGTTGTTTATGTAATGGGATTATTTTATGTTTGGTAACTTCTGCTCGATTTTTGAAGCCAAATTGTGTCATCTTTCATTGTGAGTCATACATACTAGCGACAGTCAAGTCTTCAATCACTTGTTGTATTGTTAGTCACTTGATAGGATATTTATGTGCAGCGTATGAGATCTTTTTTTTCTTTTGCTCATATGGAGTACGCAAAAACCCAGGATCTGACATGACCTTTTGTTTATATTGGTCATATCTATGGATATCTCGCCCAGTTTGAGTATCGAGTTGTTTGGGTCATTCAGGATTTCACATACCAACATTATATCCTATTACTAGATCGTGATCAACTATTACGATGTTTCTATCTTTCTTATATTTGACTTAAATACTATCTTCATCATAATCATCAATTGTTTTCAACCCAACAATCACTATAGTCAGCAATATCTACTTATTAGTATCATACGTATGCATCAACAATATTTCCAAGACCATGTCCTGAGAGTAAACCACGCTCTTGATGCGTATCTTGCTACTTGGTCACAAGAGACTATTGCTCACTATCCTAAGCTTGCTGATCTGATCTCAGAGTTTGTCAAGGCAAATGATGGAGGCAAGAGACTGAGAGCAGTATTGGTGATGCTAGGTTATGAGATGATTACAGGATATTATGATGAGTCATTACTGCCTGCTGCTCTGGCATATGAGTTGTTTCAGACTTCTATCCTTGCTCATGATGACATCATCGATATTAGTGATCTCAGAAGAGGAAAAGCCACCTTACATAAGGCGATTGAGCATAGATGAGTACAGCAGTTATGATTATGAGAGAGTAGCTGACATTATGGTGTTAGCCAGAGTATTTGTCTTGCTGATATTGGTCTGTTTCTGGCCAATAAGATGATTGTGGATAGTGATCTATCTGACTCGATCAAGGTTAAGGCATCGCGTTCATTTCTCCAAAGTTGTATCGATACAGGACTAGGAGAGATACTCGACGTAGAGCTCGAACACATCGATAAACATAGTGTTACTGAGTCAGATATTATTAGTATGTATCGTAGTAAAACCGCTCACTATACCATTACTGGACCACTATTATTATGAGCGATCTGTGCTGGAGCAGACCAGGAAACTATTAAGTGAATCAAAATATTCTGAGACAATCTGGGAATTGCATTTCAGATCAAGGACGATGAAATCGGCATCTATCAAGATGAATCAGTGAGCGGTAAATCTGCAACAAGTGATATCGTGGAAGGTAAATATACGATCCTCTATCATCATGCGCTGCAGCATGGTAGTGACGAGCAAGTCCAGCAGCTGAAATCTGTATATGGTCATGAAGTTAGTAATGAGCAGCATCAAATTATCAAAGATCTGTTTGAACAAACATGATCCAAAGCGTACTGCGACGAGCAAGTCCAACACTATGTGAGTCAGGCACTGGAATATATACCATACCTTACTCCACACCCCGCATACCGCGAATACCTCAGCCAGTTGGCTTCTTTTATGATTAACCGTACTAAATAACTATGGATACTATTATTTCAATATTACTACTGATCGTATGACTGTCTTTAGTTATTAAATGAGCTGACTATTTGGTTGATGGCGCAACTAGCTTGGCGTTTAAGTTTGGAGTGCCAGCCTTGGTCATTGGACTCACGATTGTATCATTTGGTACCTCAGCACCGGAACTTGTCGTATCTCTCATGTCCGCTATCAACTGATCTACTCAAGCATCACTGGGTAACGTGATTGGTTCAAATCTGTTCAATACTCTTGTGATTTTGGGAGTGACATCATTTTTTACATCACTGAAAGTATGATCGAGTACCGTATGGAAGGAAATCCCATTTGCACTACTCGCAGCATTAAGTGTATTGCTGTTGGGTGCATGACTTGTGATCAATGATGGTACCTTATTTCAAATTCCTTGGAGTGGTGATATGGTAGTGGGTACACTGGGTATTAGTCAATGATTGGTGTTATTGATGTTTTTTGGTATTTTTATGTATTATGTGTTTGGTCTTACTCAAGGCACATCCGAACCAGATGAGTGAGATGCTCCTGAATTATTAGAAAACTGGAAGACTTGGGTGTATATTATCTGATGACTTGCAGCACTTATTTTCTGAGGTGACTTGGCAGTCAAGCATGCAGTTAGTCTTGCTACCATGATCGGTCTGTCAGAAAAAGTTATTGGTCTAACGATTTTATCGGTTGGAACATCATTACCAGAACTGGTAACCAGCATTAAGGCAGCACGTAAATGACAGTCAGATATTGCAATTGGTAATGTGATTGGGTCTAATATTTTCAATGTATTTTGGATCTTATGAATTGTAGCACTTGTAAGTCCTATTACTCTCAATGGCTCTAATGTGTTTGATCTAATGGTACTGATTGGGATAACAGTATTATTATTCTGATTATTGTTTATCAATCGTAGATTTCATATTGAAAAATTTGAATGAGCAGTTCTAATTCTCATTTATATCTCATATATTACTTATCTTCTTATCGTCTAATCCTCCCCTTCTATGCAGACCATCTATCATGGGCATTCGTTTATTGAGATCAAGACTGACACACTACGCATCATGATTGACCCCTTTATTGAAGGCAATACCAGCTGTGATGTAACGGTTGAGCAGCTTCTTGCAGAGCCGATTGATGCAGTCATTGTCACTCATGGACATAATGATCATGTAGGCTGTACTGCGCAGATATCAGCCAAATACAACTGCCCTATCATCACCTCGCATGAGCTATGAAAGTACTTTGAACATGAGTTAGGTCTGACTAATGTCAGTGATCAAGGTGTTGGTGGAGGTCTACAGTATGATGGTTTTCATGTTAAGTTATTCCAAGCATGGCATGGTGGAGGTATTGGTGATTTTAGTCATGGATATACAACAGTAGCATGTGGGGTGATCGTCACCATTGATGATACAACTATCTATCATGCATGAGATACCTGACTGTTTGGCGATATGAAGTTACTCAACGAGCTGTATACTATTGATGTAGCATTCCTACCAATTGGAGATAGATATACGATGTGAGTTGCTGATGCTGTGATTGCTACCTGATGGATCAAGCCCACCACTGTCGTACCCATCCACTACAATACTCGACCAGTCATCAAGGCTGATGCAATGGAGTTTTCCAAGCAGGTTATGATGCACAAGTATGCAGTACCTAAGATGCTGGTAGCTGGGCAGTATGTAGTGATATAATATTATAAAACAGCAACAATATCCATCAAAATAAATTTTGGTTTTCATTCTATACTAAATCCATCAAATAATATATTTTTTTTTCAAAAATCATCTAATATCTTATATGTATAAATTCACTTTTTATAAGAAATAGTTTTACTATCACAATCTCATTTTTTCATTCATCTTATGTCAATTTCATGAAAATATTTTTCAAAATTATTTTTTAAATTATTGTATCATTGATAAATCTTATCATGATTACTAGTAGACCCATCTTTTTTAGCTCTTAATAAGGCACTCTGAACAGTAATAGGTTTATCAATATATTCTGTCACTAAAAAAAGATCTGTTACAGCAACTAAATCAAAATACCTAATCTCATAATGGTCACTCACACATATCTTATTATATAATTTTTTTAGAAATCTGAGAAGAAATTTAGGGTATTTATGTGGATCAATTGATACATCATCACCATAGTAGGCATATCTTACATGATAGATATTTCAACCTAATGTAAATATCCCAGAATTATCTTTGACATTTTTTACTAATATAGTTTCATGATCACTAAATAACTTACCAATTTCAGGTGCGCAGTTTGAATTACAGTAAAATTCACTATTCATCACTAAATATTCTATTTCATCGACTAGATAATCTCTTTCTTGTGGAGTTCATCATATGGTTTTTGACATTCATGTTGCCATCTAATATACATAATAGGTACAAATCTTAATATAATTATACTTACCTCACCCATATTTCGCAAATCTTTTGATTGTTTTTGAGTTTTGATTGAGTATATATGAGTTATTAGTTATCAGACATCAGCTATGACCTCTCTATCTCCTCGTCTCCTATGATTTCTTACACACCTAGAAGCAAATAACGCCAAAGTCTGGATGGATGAGCGGAGAGATTTTTATCATGATGCGAAGCAGGAGTTTATTGAGTTTGGGCAAGCGTTGTTGGTAGAATTGATCAAAATTAATCCTGACTTTGTGGATGTGGATATCAAAAAGTGCTTGTTTAGGATCAACCGTGATATGCGTTTCTCCAAAGATAAAACTCCCTATAAACCATGGTTTGCACTATATATCGCTCCATGAGGTAAGAAATCAAGTTATGCTGGAGTCTACATTCATATCCAGCCATGAGGCAAATCTCTCATCGCCTGATGATGCTACGAACTTGACAGAGATAATCTCACAGCAGTCAGAGAGCAACTCATTATCTATGATCAGGAGCTTGAGCTGATTGTAACTGACAAGAAATTTACCAAGACCTTCTGATCACTACAGGGTAAGCAACGCACATCGCTACCTCGCTGATATATTGCTAATGCACCATGATCTCGCTGGTTGATGCAAGACTCACGATATGTCATGAAATCATACACCGATGAGCAAGTCACAAATGGTGATTTTATCACACAGATCGTGTCAGACTATCAGATACTCAAGCCACTTGATGATTATTTTAACGAAGTAATTGATCGAGATAGGTTAAAAGTTATAAGTTAAAAGTCAAAACTATCATTGCAATTCAAAACTATAACCTATACCATATGACATATAACCTCCATCCTCATACCCAAGATCTAGCAAACTTCTACACTCAGTCAGCGCATAAGCGACATCATACTCGTCGTCGTGACTGGCCAGAGTTTGCATATATTGCAGCATATATTAATACGGTTGATCAGTCTCATCTGACTATTCTGGAGCTTGGTTGTGGCGATGGTAGACTATATGCATATCTAGTTGAGCACTGCCCTAGCAAGACCTTTCGCTATACTGGAGTAGATGTGAGTCAGTGACTGATAGACCTCGCTACTGCAAATCATACTGGCGCTATATGGATTTGCGACGAGATGAATCAGTATCTCGAACTCATACCACAACAATCATGTGACTTGGTGATAGGAATCGCAAGTATCCAACATCTTCCTACTCATCGTGAGCAAGTACTATTCTTCCACGAGGCATATAGAGTACTCAACTATGAGTGATCACTCATCATGACGAACTGGTCGCTATCTCACCGATTTATCAAGCGTTACTGGAAACAGCTCATGATCAGCAACTCGCTCAAGCACTTGGTCAGATCGTAACACCACATGGAACCTATCTCGCACCAGGCAATCATGAAGAGTATGGCAATCTTAATCAATATATCCAGTACCTTAATGATGCAGGGGTCAAAGTACTCGATAATCAAACTACGATGATCAATGGACTTAAGTTCATCGGAGTCAACTATGGCTCTACGACTACAAGCACATGATTGCAACAAGTATTACATGAGTTAGACATTCAAGTAAGTCAGCCTACCATATTAATCAAGCACGTTCCTAGTAATATGGAGATCGTCGAACAATTTGGGATCGATCTACAAATAGCATGACATACACACGAATGACAAGTACGACCATGACCACGGATCGTGCGTAAGATCTATGGTATCTATGCATACGGTATGCAAGCCATCGGACAAAGTATTATAATAACTACCAGCGGAGTAGGTACTCGATGACCTCCACAAAGAATAGGAACTCACAGTGAAATTGTTATTATCACATTGATCAAATGATAAACTCAATTAAAGCCTCTTAGCTTTTAGCCTCTTAGTTTTAATCGCAATGTCACTCAAACGTACTCTTCTCGCTATCTTCATCATTAGTCTTGCAGGTATGATTATATCACTATATTTTGGATATTTTGGAGATCCTATCGCGAATTTCATATCATGAGATCGACGAAATCCTGCCAATGCACTTATACCATGCACATTATGCCGATATTCAAGAATTATATTATATCCAATGATTATAATTTCTGCAATATGATATTATAAACATGATGTTTTGAGTCTGACTTATTTGCTAACTCTCGCAATTTGAGGATTATTGATCACGTGATATCAAGTTGCAATGCAAGCATGAGTCGTGTCGGATAGTAGCTTCTGTGTCGTGGGTAGCAAATCTTGTGCAGTGATCGATCGACAGTATTTTGGTATCACAATCCCAATGCTTGCTCTCGCATCATTTGTATTGGTCATCGGTATTATAGTGTTGTATCAACGTAGTCATATCAAATTTCCTAAGAAGTAATTTTAAAAGTATAAATATATTTCAATAAGTATGATCAAACAATATATTAGTATGAAAAGTTACGATATAGGTAATTTTATATCTCACTGACAATGAATTCTCTCAAGCCTGATTTAATCAAATTAGTCAATCAAATCCCACATGCAAGTGTGATCAGCTTTGGTGTACTTGCTCAACAGCTCAACATTATGACAGATGCGACGACTTCATGACGAGCGGTGGGTAGAATACTAACCAGTATGACAACTGAGGAACGAAAGCTCTGTCCACGACGACGTGTGATCAACAAACAATGATATATTAGCACACTCAAATTAGGTCAGAAATGACTTATCCAAATCGATCTACTTAAAAACGAATGAATCAATGTGTCTCATGATTGATATGTGGACATGTCTCAATATGAATGGAGGTTTGAGAGTAGCGAGTGATTGTTTTAATCTCAGCCAGATAGTGAGAAATTTATGAAGATAATTCTTCTAGGACTTTTTTTAATGCAGATTTAAGTTCACTAGCACTTATATTTTCGATATATGTTTTAGAATAGATAATAATAGGAACATATGCATGATCTCATACAAACACGATGATTCTAAATCCTCATCTTGCTCAAGTAAGAATACTTGAATTTTTATACCTCGACTTATATAGTCTTGATCATAATGACATCGCAGATTCAGGATCAAATCATTTTTTGAAATTCTCGAAATCAGCATATATTTGTGGATAACGTTTATTGAGTTGATCAACTTGTTTAAGAAAACGCTGAATAACTATCAAAGTTGATCTTAATTACAATGCTTACTATTCTATATCAAAGTTATTATGCTCTTGTGGTACAACTTTGTTTCTTGGAAGCGTTCACCAAAGGTACTAGCTTCTCGTCGTCCTCGAGGACTATAGTACCGTGTAACGGTGAACACATGACAGCAAACCTTCTACGATGCCCGGATGGGTATATATGACTTAATAGATTACAATGATTTTAGAATAAGTCGTTATGTTTTACAGTGTTTCCTTAAAATCTCATACTATCGGGGAACACTCTATACAATACTCTACCGATGATATAGTTGTCTGGCACTACATAATTAGTCTCTGCAGTACACACCAGTCCAAAACAACACATACTATCTGTCGTATGACCTCTATGGTCTCACATAACAAAATATCCTCCGCTGATCTCAAATATTGATTTGTTACACGATGCAGTCGTAATAGTTCATTCAAGTAAATAAGACTCATCAAGCTGGTTACAATTAGTATCTGGAGCATCACAGATAAACACTTTACCATCATCGACTTGGACAGTCTCTCAAGGAAGTCAGATGATTCTCTTGATAAATGGAAGTTCCTTACCGGGAGGGACAAATACAATGATATCACCACGTTTGAGTCATGGAAGTTTGGAGTCTAAGCTCGATGATCGTGACTGTGGTAATACTTTAGTGGTAAATTGTGCGATAGCATCGTGTTGGGGAGTGATTTTGTCAATCACAATAAAATCGTTTTCGTGAAATGTTGGCTCCATACTCTGCCCTACTACGGTAAACGGATTGAATAAGAAAAATCTAATACATAACAACAACCCTACAATAAACACAAAAAACGACACAATATCAAACAATTCGATGAGTAGATATTGGAGTGTCGTAGATCGAGACGTAGAATTTTGAGTCATAGTGTAAAAAAGATAAGAAATGAGATGATGACACTGCCTGAAAAGATATCTCATATATAGCAAAATCTTATCTAAAGACAAGCGATTAGATGACTTTATTTGAGCATATCATAAGAAGTAATTATTCTAGATTATTCTAGATTATTCTGATCATGATCGAGCTCACCCTCACCATCATTATCGTCAGAACTCTTATTATCGAGAAAAATAAAGTTGTCCACAATGATTTCAGTACCAGCTCTCTCTACTCCTGCTCCATCAGTCCACTTTCTCGTTTTGAGTCTACCTTCGACATAGACTTTTTTGCCTTTGGTTAGGTATTTACCCAAGATATCAGCGCTATTGCCATATGCGGTGCATTTGTGATATTCACTATCCGCCATTACGACGCCTTGCGCGTTTTTGTACTTACGGTTGGTCGCAATAGTAAAATTTACTACTGAGATATTACTCGGCTCGATCGTCTTAAGGTCCACGGCAGTAGTGCTACGACCGATAAGCTGTACTTTGTTGAGATCCATACTCATGGTAATAATATTGATGAATAAAATCGATTTATGTATCTTGCTTATCTGTAGATATATACAACTCTTGCACAAAAATCAATTGAATTTGGGTGTATGATCACTATCAATAGACGAGTATCGATTGACCGATTGGTACAAAATAGTATGGTATTATGAATTTCATCTGACTTGCCCAGATGGCGGAACTGGTAGACGCGCTCGACTCAAAATCGAGTATCGCGAGATGTGGGGGTTCGATTCCCCCTTTGGGCAGTTTACAACGACATCAATACTACTAATTGTCAAATCATAGTAATCAAAAGCGGCTCAAACATTGTATACACACGTCATTAGAGGTATAATATCAGGTAGTATTTTATCATCTCATGATCCATGGTTACCACTGATTATAGCTCCATGAGATATTGGACAAGACTCATTATCGCAGGACTTATTTTTTTGGTTTTAGGATGAATATCATTTCTACAGAAGACTTTTGCACAACAATACATTGACTGAGAAGACGCATGCAAATGAGCTGAATTTTGAGCTGAATGTGCTGCTTATAAAGAACAAATAAGAAAAGATAAAGAAGTACAAGATGACCTACAAAATCTTGATTCTTTAAAGAGTCAGTGCAATATGTATGGTAATACCGAGTTATGTGATAGAGTAAAAAGAGCAGAATCAGAAGATTTACGTAATGCACAATGAGAATACCAATGATCAAAAGCTGAAAAAATTGATAATTGTTACAAAAGGGGATATTCTAAACTATATTGTGATTGTAAAATCACTAAAAAATGAATCTATCTGAATACTCAAGTACCATTTGTCTGAGAGCCAGATAATCCCAAATGTCTAGTCCCAGATGGAACTGGTCAAGCGTGAGCCAATGTACTTACCGCTCTGACTAAGATCTTGATGACATTTGTACTGATTGGGGGGTTTGGAGCGCTCGTGCGGGCTTGAGTGATGATTGCATCATCGTGATGAGAAGATGGTAGAAAAACACAATGAATGAAACTCATCAAGGCTGTAGTAATCGCATTTGCCCTACTATGATCTCTATGAGTGATACTCAGATTTATCAATCCTAACTTCTTCACATAGTCTAGTAGTTAGTATAATCTCACTTATTTATTATCTTATATCGATCTGATGAAATTTACGTATATTGATGACAACATCACCATCAACGACACCTTTGTCATTGTAGATCAAACCGACAATCAGTCAGGCCTTGTGATTCTCAAGAAAACGATCTGACCTGATATGCGTTATCAACAAGTCTGACTTGGTGTGGTGGATTATCCTGGCGAGTATGAGCTCAATGGTTATACGATCGAAGTGATCAATGACAGTGATGGATTGCTCAATTATGTGATTGTGATCAATGATGAACATATTGCATATGTCCAAAACCCAAAACTGGTAACTAAAAGTGTCTTCAATCATGTGACACACTGGTTGTGTGATCGTGATGATGTAATCGTAGCAATCGGTAAGCTTGATGATACTGGATCAATTACTGATGTCAGAGAGTCTAAATAATATCTCATCATACATTATAACTCAATATATTTTATCATCGAACATTGTACATGGCTTCTACCTCCAAAACTACAACTAAAAAACCAGTAACTAAAACTACTTCCACCAAGTCAGGAAGTGCATTTAGCAACAAAACTTCTAATACTACTGATGCTGCTGCAGTATCTCAAGCCGCACCACTCAAACAAAGTCTCTGGGAAAAACTCCAAGACGAAATCAATGAACTTCCCAAAGGTCTGCAATGATTACTTCAAAAGTGAGTACAACAATGATTTGTCTCTGAAGATGCAGTTATTTTTGAGATTGATGATTTGGACAAAAAAGAACGCACCATCGATAGGTTTTATGAGTTGTGTGAAAAACTTGGTATCCACATCCAGACGCTTGAGGAAATATTGGAAATCGAACGTCAAAAAATGGTCGAAGAAAATAAAGTCAGACTTGGTAAGGTACAACTCCATGATACCAATTATACGATCAATGATAAGGCGTATTCTGACACAATTAAGTTATATTTTAATGAGCTATCCAAGATAAGCCTACTCACTCCTGAAGAAGAAAAAGATCTCACTAATAGAGTCAAAAGATGAGATGAAAATGCGAAAAAGAAATTAATAGAAGCAAATCTGAGACTTGTAATCTCAGTAGCAAAAAAATATATGAGTAGTCGTCTTTCGTTTTTGGATCTTATCCAAGAAGGCAATGTGTGACTCATCAAAGCGATTGAAAAATTTGATCCAAGTAAGGACTTCAAGTTCTCCACCTATGCGCATCGATGGATCAAACAATCGATCACCAAAGCAATTGCAGATCTTGGTAAAAATGTACGTATTCCTGTGCATCTTATCGATGAGATGAATAGCTACAACAAAGCATATCAAGAGCTATTTCAAAGATTTTCTCGTGAACCAAGTAGCAAAGAGATCGCTACTAAACTTAACTTCCCTATCAAAAAAGTCAAAAAACTCGAAGAAGTCATCTTTGGAAATGTATCATTAGATATGGATGTAGGTGAGGATGGGAAGAATACACTTGGTGATTTGATTGCAGATACTAATAATCTCCGTCCTGATCAACAAGCACAAAAAGATATCATACGTGAAAATCTGGACAAAATCCTTGAGATGTTTGATGATCGTGAAAGCAAAATCATCCGTATGAGATACGGTATCGACTCTCCCAAATACACTCTTGAGCAGGTAGGTGCAGAGTTTATGGTCACGCGCGAAAGAGTCAGACAGATTGAACAAAAGGTAATTTCTAAGCTACAGGAGCATATCTGACTCCAACGTTTGTTGGGTATAGAAGATGAAGTGGAAAAAATGCATGCCCGTGGTGGACCGAAAAAGAAAAAAAAGTGAAGTTAGTTGTTTCAATAACAAAATCATTAGTAATATAAAAAACTCTTGCCCAAGAGTTTTTTTGTGTTAAAAATAATCGAACGAGAAAATAACAAGATACACAGAACAGTCAACATCTAAAATGTAAACTCGATCATCGTCAGACATATTGTAATCATCTAATATAATATCTATAGTACTGTCATATACATTTTATTATTACACACGATTGATGGAAATGATGCAATATCTTACAAACCCTTGGAGTTGGGCAATCATCGTATTGATTGTATTTGCTGGACTCGACTTAATGGTCGGTGTATCCAATGATGCGGTCAACTTTCTCAACTCTGCCATCTGATCCAAAGTAGCGAGCAGAAGGACAATCTATCGAGTAGCAGCTGCGGGCATCTTGATCGGAGCATCGTTTTCTGGAGGGATGATGGAGGTAGCAAGGAAGTGAATCTTCAATCCTGCATTGTTTAGTTTCTATGATATTATGATCGTTTTCTTCTCGGTCGTGATGGCTGATGTTATCCTGCTTGATGTATATAACTCCTTTAAACTTCCTACTTCGACGACCGTATCAGTAGTATTTGAACTGTTATGAGCCTGACTTGCGATCGCTCTGATCCATCTAGTGGGTGATAACCTGACCATCTCTGAGCTTGGTTCGTTTATCAATATATCGAGCACGATTACGATTATATCAGGTATCTTCTTATCAGTTGGTATCGCATTTGTATCATGATGGATAATCCAGACGATCGTAAGAACGATCTTCACTTTTGACTATCATCGCCATACAGCTCGTCGATGATGGCTACTGTGATGAGTTTCGATCACAGCAATCACGTATTTTTTGGTGATCAAATGACTTAAAGAAGCGATCTTTGTACCAGAGGCAGTCATGAGCTGGATCCAGTCAAACACTCGAGGTACCGTATTAGTGTTGTTTGTAGTTTGGTCAATCCTGTCATATATATTTCAGTCAGTACTCAAACGAAATATCCTCAAAGTAATCGTGCTGATCGGTACCTTTGCTCTTGCAGCCGCGTTTGCTGGTAATGATCTAGTTAACTTTATCGGAGTATCAGTGGCATGATATCAAGCCGTGATGTTATATCTGGCACAAGGTGCTGGAGATGTGACACAGTTTATGATGTGATGACTTGCTGCCAAAGTACCTACACCCACGATCTTCTTGTTTGGATCAGCCATCATCATGATCATTACTTTAATGACGTCTAAGAAAGCTCAAGGCGTCACCGAGACAGAGATTGGTCTGACACAGCACGCAACAGGTCAGGAGCAATTTAAACCATGACATATCTCACGTTGGCTTGTCAAAAAATCCATCGTTGCACATCGTGCATTAGCTCAAGTATTGCCTACTCATCGACAAAATAATATCGCTTGACGTTTTGCTCCTACTCATGATCATCATACGAATCAAGCAGATGCACCAGCGTTTGATTTGTTACGTGCCAGTATCAATCTCATCTTATCCGCAGTATTGATCGCAATCGCAACCAATATGAAGCTACCTCTCTCAACAACTTACGTGACCTTTATGGTAGCGATGGGTACTGCTCTGGCAGACGGAGCGTGGGGTAGAGATAGTGCAGTGTTTCGTATCAGTGGAGTACTCACAATCGTAGGTGCATGGCTCATGACAGCGGTGATCGCACTCACCTTAACCTTAGTACTTACTACTTTGCTACGGAATCTATGATTTTGGGGAGTAGGAGTGGCAGTAGTGCTCGTAGGATATATTTTGTTTAGATCCCACCAGCGTGTCATTACTCCTTTACCTTCTACAATAGATACGAGTCAGATCACCTCAGCTAACAATCTCTCAGATCTTTTGATCCGTCAAAGTGTAGATATTATGCCAGAGATGCAAACCACGATGAATAATATCTTATCTGGTATCATCCATGATGACGAAAGCCAGCTCACGGCTAGTTATCGCCAAGCAAAATCCACAGCATCTCAGACCAAACAGATTAAGCTTAATATCCATCAGATCTTCGAGCAATGAGGTGAAGAGATTATTGATGCTGGTCATATATATGTGCAGTCAGTAGAAGTATTGCGTAAGGCTACTCTGTCAATCGAATCGATGGCAGAACAATGTCAAGAATATGTCCTCAACAAGCATCCAGATATGGTCTCAAGTCAGATCGAGGAGCTCAACTTACTCAAAAGTCAGATCAATATTATGATGCAAGAAGCGATACTGGTCATTGATCAAAATGATTTCTGACTCATCTGAGCGTTTGATACGCTTACGACTAAACTAATCGATCACTTGGATGTTCTAAAGCAATCACAGTTTGCAAGAATCAAAGCTGGTGAAACTGGTGTGAGAAATACCACACTCTATATCATTATCCTCACTGAACTCTACACTGTAGTGATCAATCTACAGAAACTTGTCCATTATATTAGAAGAGTGAGTTAGATTAGCAAATTTTATTATATTATTTTATAGTTTTCAATAATTTAATCCATTTACAGATTTTGGGGAATTAGGCTTAAATTTCGAGTATATTTTTTCTATATATCTTTTATATGAATTTCATTCAATTGAATATATTCTTGATTCCCATCATTCTAATCATGATGCAAATCTTTCGTCACTAGAATTTATTTGATGATTTCTTAGTCCATATTTTGCAATATAATAATTTTCTAACCTAAAGTTTCTTTTAATACTTCTCGGAATTCTGGGTCTTATGTAATCGTTACAGGTTAATCAAGTTACATATTGTGCTCTTTTTTTTGTATAAATTCTTTGCTTAGATTCATTTAAGGAAACACTGCAAAACCTCACGATGTTCATAAAATTCATTGTAATCTGGTAAGTCATGTGTGCCCATCCGGTCATCGTAGAAGGTTTGCTGTCATGTGTTTTCTCAACACAATTACCACCTACATTCGAAAGATATAGCGAACTGAATCTATAACACTTTCATCCTCACCATTTCAACTCTTTGTTTCTTGCGTTTGATGATTTTGATACGATATCAGTCGGATTCAATCTCTTGTCACTCATGCGGTATACGACCAAACAGATGATTGATATATCAGGAGATAGTTTGATACGAGTTATTTTCTGGCAGACGTACTGGCAATAGATCATTGACATCAATAATACCGATCATGGTATCGACGAGATACTCATCATCTTTGATCTGCTCAATAAGTGGTTGCTCATTGTCTGACTCATCTTGGATCTCACCAACAAGCTCTTCGAGGATATCCTCCATCGTTACGAGTCAGATCGTCGTACCGAACTCGCTGGTGATGACCGCCATATGCTTATGTGACTGCTGAAATAACTTGAGCAAATCATGCACTTTTTGTACTCCTGCGACAAAATGAATTTGTTTAAGAATATTTTTGAGCCTGACTTCGTGGATGCTTATAAATTGCTTGAAGATATCTGCAGTGTGGACGACTCCGATGATATTATCCACATCTCATTCATAGATTGGATATCTGGAGTATCATTCATGTGTGATGAGCTTCATAATATCTTCGGTACTAGCTTTGGCATCGATAGCGACTATATCATGCACATTACACATGATTTGTTTGACAAATCTATCATCAAAATCAAAGACGTTTTGGATCAGCTCATGTTCAGAAGGCTGAATCGCTCCTCATTCTTGTGACTCAGCGAGTATCATCTTTAGCTCTTCTTGACTATGTACTTCCTCCTGAGTCGCTGGGTCGATCCCAAAGATGGTCATAATGACTCTTGATAAGATACCAATTAACCATGTCAATGGCCTAAAAATCACATAGCATACACGTAAAGGCACACCAACCCATAAAGCACTTTCCAGCGAATATCTAATTGCAATCGACTTGGGAGTAAGCTCTCCGATAATAATTTGCAACAATGTAATACACAAAAATACGAGCACAAACGCAATCGTATATGAAACTCCGCTTGTAACATCAATCCCCCACGCCGGTCAGACCACCGCCAATATATCTGATAATAAAATCTCAACTGCCCATCACAAAGCCATCCCTGTAACGGTAATACCTACTTGCGTTGTTGCTAAGTACTGATCGATATGATCCAAGATATGCATCACAAGTTTTGCTTTGCTACTACCAGCATTGGCGCGAATCTCAACCTGCGCATATCTGACCTTGACCATGGCAAACTCTGAAATCACAAAAAACGCATTGATAGCAATCAGTCATACAATAATTAACAAGGAAATCATTGGGGGAAAAGATATAAATTTGATCAATGGAAAAATCTACAAGCTGACTTGTAGTGAGTAGTATACTGCGTCGATTACGGATGGTCGTCTTTCATTGATTAACGATATTATATGTAAGTTGATATTTATTGCAAATATAGTTGCAAATAATGGGCGTAATCGTACATACATGATATGTATCGGATCTATACTGCAACTCTTACGATCTTGACTGTAGTAATCGTGACATTGACTACTCAGTCATGGGGTTTGTGAGTGATGGCAGGAAGTATCACAATACTTGCGGTATTAGTTGTGTTTATCATTGCTCATTATAGTACCAAACAAACTTCCCAAAATATATATATACCATCAGTATGGAAACAATCATGATTGATAGTACTGACATGAGCAGTGAGTATTACGCTCATTATAATTAGGTTACTCATCTACGATACTCATTGTCGCAGTATCCCTACACAAGTACAATGATCTGTTGTGGTTGATTCGATCCTCAAAGCTGGTCAGAGTGTCATTATCTCCGATCAATGATATCATCGAATCTATCGCACATCACAATCTCTGAGTATATGAAATACTGTCACAGTCTATGCCACTACTCAGCCTCTCGTGAGTTGTATATCGACCTATAGTCATCGAGATGTCTGACTTGCGCTGCTATCAGCATGGATTCGTGGTGGTGATTTTGACTATGATCAATGGTTATCCATGAAGTGAGTCGATGGATACATCGTGTGATCTGCGGTGATCGAGTGAAATGGCGATGAACCTATCATTGATCAACAAGGTTCTTTAGTCAATACGGTTACTACTTTGAGAAGTTGAGTCATCACTCGCATCAGATGATATTTTGTGTCAGATCGTGTCGCATCGTGGGTAGCTGGTACTCTCATCGGAGATAAAGAACTCATCAACAAGTCAGACTATGATCTACTCATCGACTCCTGACTCGTGCATCTGATCGTGGTCAGTGGCGGTAATCTTGCACTGATTATGCTCTTGCTCAATGGACTGTTGTTTTGGGTGCCACAGAAAATCAGATATTTCATCATCGCGGGCGTGTTATGACTGTACGTGATGATCGTAGGGACAGATAGTAGCGTATTACGTGCGGCAGTGATGGCAGGACTCACCATTGTTGGTATACTCTCATGACGTGAGATCTCATTCAGACTTTCGATCAGTGTTGTGATCATCTGACTATTACTCTATCATCCATTGATGATTTACGATGTCTGACTTCGACTGAGTCTGGGTGCTGTGATTGCGATCAGTATTGTGTATCAGTGGATCTATCGACTCACAATGTCACGATGACCACGTCGGTATATCAGACGAGCTCGTAGATCAGTACTACTCATCGCCGCCAGTACGTGAGCTTGGATCGGTACAATGCCAGTACTCGTACGGCAGTTTGGTTGAGCCAATATTACGAGCATCATCGCCAACATCGCAGCACATCTCCTCGCAAGTTACGGCACAATACTGCAAATCATCTTGATGACTATCGGTATGATTTTGCCTAATCGATTGATTGATGTACGAGTAGCAGTCATCTCTTGGATCGTCGAGACGATCTATCAGATAGCAAGCTTATGAGTCCAGCGATGAGTCTGGATTGGAGTCAGCTCATGACGAGGTATGATAGCACTGATATGATCTGTAGGGATATTATTGATATGATGTTATCACCATACACAGCAGTTAAGAGTGAGGTATTTGCTCGAGATTGAAGAAGATATTTAGATTAGATATATTTATTTACTTATAAAATATAAATAAACAAAGTAATTAGATCTTTTTAATCACCTATTAATATTCAATTCATCCGGACACATTGATTCATCCCACTTATCTGAATACAAACATTTTCTAATATTAGTGTACTGAACTAATATATTATTAATGAATTCCAAAAATTCACTATAATCACAGCTAATGGATTTTCTTTTTCTTTCTTCTAACAAAATTTCTTGTCCTAAAATAGGAAATTTCCTAATACAATATTTAACAATTTCATCAAATCTTTTGGGGTTATTTGAGTATATTTCTATACATTGATTAATTTCAAAAAGAATATCATCTATATTATTAGCTAGATATAGCCGTTTTTTAGATTTTTTTTCATCAATATCTATTAAATCGGAAATTTCATTCTTATAAGTAAAAAACTCATTATCATCTCTTTCATAGGGAAAAAGATTATCGCCTCATTTTGTTTTTTTTTAATTCTTAATCTATCTTCTGCCTTAAGTTCTATTTCAGGAACTCTTCTAATTGGTCTATTAGTTCTATATGCCATAGTTATAATTTGGTCAATTATTAAATAAATGTGTATATATTAATGATTTATCAATATCTGTCAATTATTATGTTTTTGCAGTATTGTTGAAGAGCTCAAGTGACACATTTGTCAATATATGATTTATTTCTATATTTTTACTTCTTTGTTCGTATCAACCTCATCCAAATCTGGTGCATCTCATTGTACGACATAATGAGCGATCTCGCCGACTTGATCTTTGATCTCATGGAAGTGATGTTTGATATTGGCAAATTCTTCATGTGATGCACGGATACGTGCAGTGATTTGTTTGATATCCGAGTTGAACAATACGACCCGAGCGATCATCTCCGTCACCGTAAATACCACGAATCATAATGCGATCAACCATCGTGATGTAGTAATACTAGGCCGAAAATATCCTAAGATCAAACTTGGGATAAAAGTCGCTGCAGTCCAGATTGAAGCTGAAAGTACTGAGTGTACAGTAAAGCGTACTATATTCATCTTCGCCACTCACGCCAACATCGGCAAAAGTGATCCAATCACAATAAAGCGTCAGATATATAATGCTTTATCACTAAACTTCTCAAAATACGCTTGCGCACGATACAGATATTTCTTTTTGAAGTATCGAGTGTCTGGTCTATCATAGAGCTTTTCTCCCAATGCACCAGCCCATCGATATCCGAGCATATCTCCTAGTACCGTGCTAAACACACAGAATAAAAACATAAATAATGCTGACCATCGTCTCTCATTGGCTCACAAGATCGCACCTGAAGTAAAGAGCAACACATCTACCGGCACCATAAATCCAAAAAACGTACCAGTCTCTAATACATTACCGATCACAATAATCACGATCGCGATGATTGTTGGCCAAGTTCCTCAAGCCAAAATATTTTGATAAAATGCTCATTGAATTCCTTCTTGAGTAATATATGAATTATCAGGTTGCTGTACCGACTGAGATACTTGGGAGTCTACATTTTTATCGCTGACTTGTTCCGTGTTTTGTTCAGGGAGATTTTGATCGGTATTTTTTGCCATAAGTAATTACAAGAGTGATACTGACACAAGTATATCCAATATATTTCATCACGACAAATTACATGAGTGTATACGGATACTCACTGTGGACAATTAGAAATATGTATGTCTTATATTAGTTATCGATTATTGTGGATAAAACTGCTTCAGTAGATTGACCAAGTAAATCACTTTATATCAACACTTCTCTTGCCTTACTCCCCTCTTGCGGTCACACGATGCCTTTGTCTTCTAAGATATCCATAATGCGTGATGCTCTGGCAAAACCAATAGAGAGTTTTTTCTGTAAATGTGTGGTGCTTGCACGTCTGGAGTCTGCGATGATATCGATCGCTTGACGCACCAAAGCATCATCGTCATCATTACTCAATCATCATAATAAATCTGCATATGCGTCAGATCACGATCATTGCTCAAGTAACTCCATGAGCTGTGGATGATAGATCTCTGACTCATCGATATTGTTCATATACTTTTGCTTGAGATATGTCGCCACTGCTTCGATCTCATCAGTATCCACAAACGGAGCTTGCACTCTGATTGGGTGCTTCATCGTCGTATCCAGATACAGCATATCACCTTTACCGAGTAGATCTTCTGCGCCTTTCTGATCCAAGATCGTACGAGAGTCAATCTGAGACACTACCCCAAATGATATTCTACATGGAATATTTGCCTTGATTAGACCAGTAATCACATTGACCGATGGACGCTGAGTCGCTAAGATCAAATGAATACCGACAGCACGAGCTTTCTGTGCGATACGAGCGATCACCAGTTCGACATCTTTTTTCTTACCCGTCATCATGAGATCTGCCAGCTCATCGATCACGATCACGATACGATACATGTGTTCACCAGTTTTCTCGATATATTCTGCAAGATTTTTGACTCTGGCGTTTTTGAGAATCGTATATCTTTCATCCATCTCGATCGCACACCACTTGAGAGCCTTAAGTGCTTGTTCAGGATCAGTGATAATCGGACACAACTGATACGGAAGTCATGAGTATAACTCCATCTCGACTTGTTTGGGATCCACCATGACAAATTTGATCTGATCAGGAGTATTTTGGATCATGAGTGACATGACAAAGTCATTGATACCTACTGACTTACCTTGTCCTGTAGCACCAGCGACGAGTAGATGTGGCATTTTTTCCAACGATCTAACGACGAGCTTACCATCAATACCCTTTCCTAATGAAATATTGGTAGCGTTATCTTTGGTCGCAGCAATAAACTCTTGTGATGCAAGTAGCTCATGCAGTCTGATCATGGTCGGATGAGGATTGGGTATCTCGATACCGACACTATCTGTACCAGGGATTGGTGCGATGATCCTGAGCGATTTAGTCTTGAGAGCCAACATCATATCATCTTTGTGCGATTCGATACTTGAGATCTTGACACCGCTCGCAGGAGTGACCATCATCTGTATGACACTAGGTCATATATTATATCATTGGAGGCTGACTTTGATGCCGAATTCTTCCAGCTTATTGATGATTTGAGTAGCTTTGGCATCGATAAAAGTGATATCGACTTGTGGAGCATTGTGATTGGTAGGAGTGAGTAACTTGAGAGGGAAAGTCGGTACATCACCACCAAATGTCATGGCAGTTTTAGGCTTTTCGATTTTGGGTTCTTCGGTCGAAAGTCATAATTTGGCAGCTATTTTGTTTTTGACAAAATCTTTGACATGAGGAAGATGCGCACTTTCAGAAGTAGATCAAGTAGAAGAGTTGATATCTTTATGTACAGATCAGCTCGAAGCGTGAATTTTGGATCCATTGCGAGACGATCATGACCCAGTCAGCCATCCAAATAATCATTGTTGCTTTATACTTTTCGTAGGAGAAGATTTTGTTGATGATGTCGATGTATCTTGTGAAGGCGAAGATCATTTGTATTGTACATTGATCTTAGGTAAGTTAACTTTGACGTTGAGCTGGTAGATGATCATACCTACTGCAATCAACATACCTACGATCGCAATCGTCTGGATCGCCATAGGATCTGACCCAAATGCTATCTGCAAGACCTGCACAATCGGTCGTGAAATATATCATCACTGCTGGAGATAGGGAAGTGGATCCAGATCAATTGCTGTACCATTGAGCAAGGTAGACAACATCACTACGAGTACTACCGATCGCTTGACTGCTCCGACGATGACTTGATCTTTTTTGAGATATAATAGTCATAATACTCCAGCAACCCCCATCGTGATCGTCAGTCATATGTTACCCACGATCGCCTGTCAGACTTCTTGGATCACACCAAAGATCGGTGCATCTGGCACAAATATCAAACAGAAAAAATAAAATACACTCACACCAATATGGGTAAATGCAATTGCACGCTTGGAGACGGTGACAGTGTGTGATGGACGACGAGTCGAGCTTCTGGTTTTTCTTCTTCTGGTAGCCATACTCAGACAATACTCAAGTTATCAAAAAGGTCAAGACTAATACCATCCTTATTTTGTGTTGACTTACTATAATATATTAGTATAAAATCATAACGAGGTCACTAAACAAGTCCTTTTCCCTCGTGAGGCAATATTATGATAAACAAAATTAAAGTTTGCTGAGCTGCATTAGTCAGCTTTGCGGGTATCATGGTTTTTGGGATAATTGGGAGCAATATCCCAATTGATGATTTCATTGAAGTTGTGTCAACAACGGTTGTTGCCACATTAATTAGTGCTGCAGTTGCACTGTGGCTTAGATCACTTCAAAAAAAAACGATGATTTTGTCGGACTATAAGATAGTTTCGGCAAATAATATCGTAACTCCCCTGCTTAGTATTCGAGCAGGGGATTTTTTTATTCCTTTTTTTTCTTACTCACAATCCAGCTTGAAGTAGACTTTACTACTAATCAGTCGAGCTGACTCATATCCAGAGTCTCATCCTTGATGAGGTTGGTAATTGCGCTGGTGTCAAGTTTAAGTGTCTGATCGAGTAGTCATTGAGCATCAAGGTATTGTTTGAGATCTTCGGTGGCAGTCGTTGGTATACTATAGAAGTCTCTCGTCTGATATCATACACTCCCCGCTTCAGTATCTCGAGCGGTAATATCTTTGGCTTCGAGTCGTTCTGATACGAGTTTACTCAGGTATTTTTTTTCTGCTTCCAATGCTTTGGATTGCTCATTAATACGGATGTAATCTTCAACGAGTGTTGTGATTGTTTTCTCTCACAAATCAGAAGAAAGAATTTCTTCATCCATATACTGATGTCTTCGCTTGGGACAGATCTGCATAAACGGACACCACTGGCAATGATTACCAGCGATCGGTGGAAACTGATCGACTCAATCAGCAAACAATGTATCATGTTTGGACTTGCGTGTCTCGATGTCATGCATGATCGTGAGGTATTTACTCACTACCAGTCAGATCTCTTCATCATCGATCATAAAACGATACTCTTTGCGTAGATGCGGATAGATGAGAAGTCACTGGATCTGACCAAATTTGCGTCCATAGTTATGCTTGACACCATGGGCATAGAGCACGAGCTGCTCACGGTTAGTGTCATCATCATCGGGCATGAGACGACGCGACGTCTTATAATCTGTAATCACGATCGTATCTCCGTCTGCGTCCAGACGATCCAGCTTCCCTCTAAAATTGATCTGCTCATCCAGCCTCACACTGATCCAATCCTCGATCCCCATCACTCTGACATCAAACGGCTCATAGGTCTCATGATACCACTGCAGATACTCGATGCCTCTGAGTGTGAACATCGAGAGTTCTGACTCGACTGGTGGTTCTGCATACGCTGAGAGATGTTGGCTCCACAACTGATGATATTGTGTCATCAGATCTTCCAAGCTAGGTACCAGTGTATTCGATTTCTGACGATAGAGATACTCCAACGTCTCGTGGAACACATTTCACAAAGTCAGCACTAGACTATCTTCACGAGTAGTCTTACCCAGTCCATCGACATAATGGTATTGATATTTACGTGGACAGGTTTTGAATGTTGAGATTTGTGAATAGGAGTAGGTGGACATAAGACGTCAGTAGATAGATTACGTTATCATCTCGATTGTGAGATTTGATACAAGTCAGAAGTCAAAAAGTATTGACAAATATTATATAATCTTTATTGTGATTTAAGTATTTACAACTTATATTGATGGAACAATTCACCAGATTAGAAAAATTGATTACTCTTTCAGGTGAAGAGTATAGCAACAAAGTATCAATTACTGAAGAAGTAATCTTAGATATATTTGATACTTTATCGTCTTATTGAGTGGATAAGATTAAAGTATGAGTTGCAAAATTTGCAAAGACTCAATTAGAATATGATTATGTAATTGATAGAGATTTTATCAACCAGATACAGATTGATCGTTTTTTTAAGGAAGATAACTTAATTTGGGAAGGAGTAAATTACTGACACTATAGTGAACTTGCTCAGCTATTAAGTACTAAAATCGTACACTTAAAATCTACTCAATTTATCATTGAATATCAATGAGAGACTTGTGAATTTATTTGATTTAGAGTAAGAGCTCATTACCCTTGAGGATATATATGAATTATTTGAGACATTTTACCTCCTTGAGTTAAGATTTGAAATATTGCTTTTTTTGATATACTTGCTTCCAAAACTCAAAACAGCAAACCCTTTAAGGAAACTCTGAATAACCATCAAAGTTGATCTTGATAACAAAGTTTACTATTATATATTAAAGTTATTATGCCCTTGTGGTACAACTTTGTGTGTTGGAAGCGTTCACCGAAGGTACTAACTTCGCACCGTCCTCGAGGACTATAGTACCGTGTAATGGTGAACACATGACAGCAAACCTTCTACGATGCCCGGATGGGTACACATGACTTACTAGATTACAAAGATTTTAGAGTAAGTCGTGAGGTTTTGCAGTGTTTCCTTAATGTAAACTAACATTATTACAATATAATTATTCTATTTGAGTGAAATTATACAGAACTTGTTTTGTGTTATGATAATCGTGTAGATATTTTGTTACCACTTCTTTTCATCACTTGCGTTCATGTGCCATAAATAGATTTTCATACGTCACATCTATAGTAGATAGTCAAAAATCAATCAGATGAAATCTATTATCGTCGCCTATGATAATATTTCTCGTGTTGGATCATAAATCTCTATGTCGAAGTCCTTGATCATTCATATCTTGTATGTCTTTGAGGAAAGATTTAATTATTCCAAAATCTTCTTGTATAAATAATGGCACATCTCATTGAGATTCATTATTCAGCAATGACATGATGATGAGATATATAGGATATGATGCTTGTTTTGATTTGATTTGCTGTAGTTCGTTATTAACTTTGGATGATCATAAAATCTCCAACGTTTCAATAAGTGCAGATTGTGCTAATGCATCATTTCTACAATTAATATTGGATCTACTATTCATTTTGGATTGATCTTGAAAATCATTTTGGTATCTAACCATAAAGTCTGAATCAACAAATAACTCCTGATGTAACTCTATAATTCTCTCAATATATTTTTCAATCAAACAACAATATAGTGTTTTTCACTCGACATAATCCATTATCATGTATGATATTTCATAACTTTGTGAATTAGTATCTTGTTTGATGTACGATTTAGTAGCATATAATTCTGGCACTCAAGTAGATTTTTCTTTAAAAATATTCATTGCCTTAATATGACAATCTACTTCATTTCTAAAACTTGTTCATCTTTGTTTTTTGATAATTAGTACTTTTTTACTTCATTCTGGAGTTAACAACTCATTGATGTAAATTTCTCACTGCATTCAGCAAGTAAAATATCTTCATGGATCTTTTCAATGATCAAGCAAATACTCAATCTGTTGTACCATCATCTTTTTTTCATCTCAACCACATGCATTGATTGAGCTTAGAATATCGTCTCAATATTGTTTTGAAAGTAAATGTATAGACTCTTTTGAGAATCATTGTCACAATAAAGACTTAAGGATAGAATATTGATTCATAAGATTACATATGTAACTAGTACTATAGTATATACAAGCCGAGATTTTTTAGCAAATAATTGATGTATCGTAATTCATTACATTTGCACCAATCCCCCACATCACTATCTTCAACTATTGAAGATTTTTTATTATCATATAATACTATGTATACTCCCTCCGACCAAATCTTACGTAACTATGCTGATGTACTGATTCGTTTTGCTCTATGGTGAGGAGAATGATGTAAGCCATGAGATGTCGTCTTGCTCCAAGTCCAAGAAGTAGCCAAACCTCTACTAGGACATTTATATCGTGCAGTACTCGAAGCAGGTGCACATCCGATCGTACAATATATCCCTGACTGATTGGATGTGATATTTTATGAGCTTGCCAATGATGATCAGATCAACTACGCTCCTACTGCAAGGATGTTGGGTACCATACAAGATGTCACTCATACGGTGAGGATCTGCGGAGATGTGATCAAAAATGAACTTGCAGATGTACCAAGTCATAAGATGATGTCAAGGCTTCAAGCTCTACAGTTTTACAAAAAAGCGATGTTTGCTAAAGAATGAGATGGTAAATTGACATGGACACTAGCGCTCTATGGTACTCAGGCCATGGCTGCAGAAGTAAGTATGACGATCGAGGAGTATTGGGAGCAAATCATCCAAGCATGTTATCTTGATCATATTGATCCGGTCTCGGAATGGAAAAAACTCTGATCACAAATCGAACAAGTCAGATCACGACTTTCTGACCTCAAGATTGAGAAATTACATGTCGTATGAGATGATGCTGACTTATGGATTAAGTTGGGCGCTGATCGTCAATGGCTAGGATGAAGTGGACGTAATATCCCGTCGTTTGAGTGTTTTGTGTCGCCAGACTGGAGAGGCACAAACGGTTGGATCAGATTTAACCAGCCACTCTACTATCAAAGCAATATCATCAAAGGGATTCAGCTCTGGTTCCAGGATGGAGTGGTGACCAAAGCGACAGCGACGGACAACGAACAATTACTACTGGATATGATCGCAGTCCCCGATGCAGACAAGATCGGTGAGTACAGTCTGACTGATCGTAGGATGTCTCGTATCACTCGTCTGATGTGAGATACACTCTATGACGAAAACATCTGATGAACTTACGGCAATACACATCTCGCACTCTGATCTGCGTACAAAGATAGTTACATCGGATCAGTATCTGAGACCACGGAAGCACAGCGGATACAATTAGGATTTAATGATAGTGCAGTCCACACTGACATCATGTCTACCACCGACAGGACTGTGACAGCCACACTTGCAGATGGGTCAGAGTTGGTAATTTATAAAAATGGGGAATTTCAGATTGAGTTATAATTTTTACCCTCCAGCTACCTCTTACATATCAAGGAGGACATATAAAATCGATTTGCAGTTTTAGAAATTTTATATATACTTACTACTATGAACACTTCACTATGAACACTTCACTATGAACACTTCATAGTAGACTATGTATCGTAATCATATCATCATGAACTATCAACCTACTTCACTACAGCAGATTATCGACCTCTTCGGTACCAAAAATACCTTGAGTGTCGCTCAGATGTCTCGCATGTCTGGGCTGAGCACGAGCATCATCCACAAGTATATCAAAGCACTGATCGAACAAAATAAAATTATCAAGATTGGTACTGCCCCACGCACTACTTATCAATTATCTCCTGATTTTGCAGCTTCATTTTCTAAACAAGATGATACTAAAGTCTGGGATGATTCTGAGATACGAAATGAATCTATCGATTATGCTACTATCCACAAGCTCAACCAATCATTTCTCAAATTTGATGCTGATGGCAAAGAGCTCAAAGGCTATCAAGGGTTTATCACATGGTGTCAGCAAAGAAAGCTGGATGTAAGTGGAAAGGCTGAGTCATATATTACTATCGAGTCCCACCTACAGACTATCCGTAACCAATGTGGACTACTCGATGCCACACAAGCGTTTACTCAGCATGTAGAGCATATGAACCTCGACACCGTCTACTATGCAGATCAATATAAGTGGATGGATTTTGGCAGAGGTAAACTTGCGGAGCTGACCTTCTATGCCAAGCAATCTCAAAGCCGCTCACTCATCGCACAAAGTATTGGACTCTACAAAGAAAAGCTCATCTGCCTGATACGCAAAGAATCAATCGACGCCATCGCATTTGTACCTGCAAGTATCACTCGTCAATATCAGCTTCTGACGCTGATGGATTTTGCATTACATGATATTGATCTACCTCGTATCAGTATCGAGAAGTTCTACCCCGGTGTCGTCAAAATACCTCAAAAATCTCTCAAACTACGTGCTCAAAGGATCAAAAATGCACAGAATACCATCTTTGTACGTGACAATACTGCCAAAAACTATCACAAAGTCCTCCTTATTGATGACTTTGTAGGATCTGGCTCGACTCTCAACGAGACAGCAGGCAAGCTTAAAGCTGAAGGCGTGACAGAGGTAATAGGTTTTGCGATTGTAGGGAATATGGATCTGACATATGAAGTGATTAATGAGGTGTAAAATGAGACTGGCTGACCTTGTTTTGAGTTTGGAGATTATTATAGTGAGAATAATAAGTTTATGATTTTATATCAAGGTACATGCACTATAGCGAATCAGATACCAGGTCCAAGTTTATCGATCCAGCACTGTATCAACAGTGACGAGAAGAATCTCAGATCGTGAGAGAATGGTATTTTACTGATGGGCGCAAACTCCCCGGCAACAAAAGAGGGAAACAATGCTTTGTAGATTATCTACTCAAGGATTTTGGTCTCAATCTAGCTATTATCGAAGCAAAAAAATATGGACTCTCCTCTACTGAATGACTCGAGCAAGTCAAAGACTATGGATCTATGCTGTGAGTAAGACGAGTATATAGTACTAACGGACAAGAAATCTATGAGTTTGATCTGCAAGAGTGACTTGGTCGTATTATTGACTCATATCCTACACCGCAAGAGTTGTATGATCGCTACACCGATGAGTACGCAACCATCAGGCAACAAATCTTGTGTGTACCATACTATATCGACAGTAACAAAAAACCCAGATACTACCAAGATCTTGCAATTAGCAAAGCACTTACTGCTATAGCGAGTGGACACAATAAGATACTACTCACCCTTGCCACTGGTACTGGTAAGACATACATTGCCTTCCAGATTGCATATAAGCTCCTCCAAGCCAAACGATCCAAAACCTGATGGAACCGTAGACCTCGTATTTTATTTCTTGCAGATAGAAATATCCTCATCGAACAAGCAATGAATACATTTAACCCATTAGAAAACGACTGCAAGCAAATATCTGGCAAAGAAATCAAAAGATCACTGGGTAAAGTACCCACCAATGCTAACATCTTCTTCTCTATCTATCAAGCGCTGATCTCGTGATCCGACGAAGACCTTGATGATCAAGTAGTAGATTCTTCGTTGCACTCAGAATGACAATGATGATACTACCGTCAGTATGATCCAGCATTTTTTGATATGATTATCATCGATGAGTGTCATAGAGGATGAGCAAATACTGATGGTAACTGGTTTGCAATCCTCGATTATTTCAACAGTGCAGTACAGATTGGTATGACTGCCACACCCAAGAGACAAGACAATATCAATACCTATGATTACTTTGGAGAACCAGTATATGAATACAGCCTCAAACAAGGTATCAATGATGGTTTCCTCACACCCTACAAAGTCAAGCGTATCCAGACCAATATTGATGAACTCGTGATAGATCATGATGTCGAGATCCTAGATGGTGAAGTAGACAAAGACCTATATGAAATCAAAGATTTTGATAGAAAGATCATTGTACCAGAGAGAATCGATCTCATTGCTCGCACCATTGTAGAGCAGATCAAACCCAATGACAAAACCATCATCTTCTGTGTTGATCAAGAACACGCAGCCCGTGTCAGAGATGCCATCAATACACACAAAACCGTCAGAGATCCTGACTACTGTGTCAGAGTAACTAGTAATGATGGAGACGTAGGTAGGACATATCTGGAGAGGTTTCAAGATAATGACAAAACCATCCCTACCATCCTCACCAGTAGTCAGATGCTCACCACTTGAGTAGACGCCAAGAATGTGAGAACTATCGTACTATTACGTAATATTGGCTCAATGACAGAGTTTAAACAGATCATAGGACGTGGAACCAGAGTGTTTGAGGGCAAGGATTATTTTACGATTATGGATTTTACTGGAGCGACCAACTTATTCTATGATCCAGCATGGGATGGAGAGCAACTCACCGATGACATATCAATCATTGATCCCAACAACAAACCAGAAAATGAAGAAAAAGATAATGATGAGAATGAAATAACAGCATCAGAAACCACGCCACCCAAAACCAAGATCCGTGTCAGACTATCTAATAACAAAGAACTACGTATCGTCAATATTGAAACCAGATATATCGGTGATGATGGCAAACCACTCACCGCTACCCAGTATCTCGAGTCACTAATTGGCAAACTACCAGCGCTATACCACAGCGAAGCACAACTCAGAACGGCACGAGCCAACCCCAAAACCAGAGAAGAACTCCTATGACAGCTATACACGATCTGACTAGATGAAGATCAGTTTGAGACTTTGAGGAGGATGTTTGATGCTGAGGATAGTGATGTGTTTGATGTACTGGCACATCTGTCCTATGGTGAAGAGATCAAGACCAGAACCCAGAGAGTACAGCGAGCATTAGCCAACTCACACACACTATCTCAGTCCTATGAGATCCAAGCCAAGGAGTTTCTCGATTATCTCCTGCAGTATTATGAGCAGTATGGAAGCACTCAGCTTGTACAGTCCAAGATAGGCGAAGTCATCAAGCTATATGGTCGTGGCTGACTGTCGGTGATGGATATGACACAAGCGTTTGGTGGGTATGAGCAACTCTTGCAAGCGTGGAAATGAGTACAGGAAGAATTGTTTGTGATTTAAATTTGATTTAATTTATTAATAAAAATAGATGTTTAATTTCTGTAGTACAGGTCATCGTGTAGGAATCTATTTGGACTATTCAAATATGCACTATACCAAATATACACTATGACGAGACTATGATGTCTCATGATTTATCAGTCAGTGTAATCAAGATGATCAAATTACAAAAATTGCCATGTATGGCGCATATGACCCAAAAAACATCCCTCAGTATAACCGAACCAGAAAGTTAATCAAAAAATTCACTCTAACAAAAAATTATTTTTATTTTAAGAAACTAGAAAATAAAGGCGGAACAAATAAGTGAAATGTAGATACAGAAATGTGATATGATATTGCAATGGATCAATCATTACGAGATTGTCTAATATTGTTTACAGGAGATGGAGATTTTCTCTATCCTATACAAAAACTTATATCACTGGGTAAGTCTATAGTGGTGGTCAGCACAAAATGACATATTGCCAAAGAGCTCATAGATTATATCAATACTCAGGATGACTCTGTCTGTAGATATGTCGATATACATAAGAAAAACACGATCACAAACCAAATCAGAACATATCTAAAAGATGATAATAGATGAATCTGTCTACCATCAGAACTATATAAATGGATACAACAATCTAATAATCAAGATATTACTATCTTGAAAGAATGGATCGAAGGAGCACTACAATGAAAGATAGATGATAGCATAACGCCACAGGTTATAAAAATTAAGCAAAGATCTACCAAGAGAGATCTCAAATATACAATTTTCCATCGGCACGATGAACAAAAACAATGGCTTGTAGATTATCTTGATGCAATCATAGCATAATATTCAAAACGCAAAAAGATCCCAACCGAAGTTGAGATCCCTTGCAGAATTAAGTATCACTATGATAACGAAAAACTATAGAAATGCAAATCAATTTTAATAGTTGACAGTACCACTTTACCAAAATCACCGTTCAATGTCCACCCTGCAAGCACTTCAAAAAATCAAAGATATTTATACATGATTACAAAAGAATTGACGAATTTGGGCCTGAAGAATCGCAGACATTGGTTGAGTATTAGCTCTTATACTAATAATAGTCGGGTGGTTTAATATATCTAATCAACTAACAGATATTAAGCAAAAAATAAATGAAAATGAAGCACAAGGTTCTCTAATGACTTACTTTTCAAATATAGAGGAATGAGATCTGACTTGAGCATATAATATATTATCAGATGATTTTAGAGATGAACAAACTTATGATGGGTTTTATAACTGGCTACATAATACGGTATGATTTGAATGATTAAAATTTACCGAACTTACTGGAAAAAATACAGCGATACAAAAAGTCTATTTGGTAGAGTTCTGATTTAAAGTAAGATGAAAGATCCCACTAGATACTAAACGGTGAATGTATATGAGATACAATGATTGAAAACGAGAAATCAACGCCAATAGTATATTATATGAAAATTGACGAAAACCTACAGCATGCAAGTTTTATCATTTCGATCACTGTAAATAATATGTCCAATCTCCCAACAACTCGACAATTTAAAAAACTTTCTGATGTATGCATTATTGAAAGAGGTTGATCTCCAAGACCTATCAAAGAATTTTTGACTAATGATGAAAACTGAATAAATCGAATCAAAATATGAGATACTAAAAATCAAACTAAATACATTAACCATACAGCAGAAAAAATAAAGCCTGAATGAGTCAAAAGATCAAGAATGGTATATCCTTGAGATTTTATCTTATCAAATTCTATGAGTTTTGGTAAACCATATATTATGCAAACTAGTGGTTGTATTCATGATTGACGATTAGTATTAAGACCAGATGAATCTATTGATAAAGATTTTATGTATCTTCTGCTTTGATCTCAATTTATGTACAATAAATTTGAACAAACAGCAGCATGAACTTGAGTAAAAAATCTTAATATTGGTAAGGTAAAAATAATAGAAATCCCCCTCCCTCCTATCGCTACCCAACACAAAATCGTCTCAATACTCGATCAGATATCTCTGAAGATCAGCACTAATACCACTCACATCCGCAGTCAGCTGGATCATCTGGATGAGTTATGGGCGAGTAGTCTGAGTGAGGTGTTTGAAAAATGATGATGAGAAACAAAAACTATTTCAGATATTTCACATAAGATCCAATACTGATATACTGGAAAAACAATTGAAAATTGAAAAGTAAGATATCTTAGAATTACTGATATTCAAAATAATAATGTAAATTGGGAGATGGTGCCTTTTGTAAAAATATCACAAGAGGAAGCAAAAAAATATGAACTCAATATAGGAGACGTAGTATTTGCAAGAACTGGAGCAACAGTATGAAAATCTTTTCTTATCAATGAGACATGAAAAGATAAAATTTTTGCATCATACTTGATCAGAGTAGTACCAAATTACAAATATTTAAAGCCTGAATTTTTAAAGTATTTTTTCCAAAGTTGAAAATATCGAAGTCAAATATTTGCAGATGTTGTTTGAGCAGCTCAACCAAATTTTAATGGCAAAAAGTTAGGTCAAATTCAAATACCTCTCCCCTCACTTGAGATCCAAACATCCATCGTCTCGCAACTCGATGAGGTCAGTCAAACCATCTCATCACTCAGATCACAATACACAGCTCAGCTACAGCACTATGATGAGTTATGGGCGAGTGTGCTGGATCAGGCGTTCTGTGGAAAACTAGTACAAGAATAAACCCTTGGTTTTTATCTCACAAAGAGTTACACTAGTGTAACTCTTAGTATATGTCAATCGAAGAATATTTTCTTTATCATAAATTTCTTGCATAATCATAACTTATCGGTAGTATTACCACATATTCGTGGTATTACTAACGACAAAATGATCACAACTCTACTCAAAACAGAAAAAACAGTTTTCACTACTGCACAGTTGCAAGAGTTATTTCCTGATACTCATAAAAAAACTCTTGCACGGACATTGTATAGGTATAAGCAATCAGGCAAACTACTCAACCCCCAAAAGGGTGTGTGGACTCTACCAGTGTTTGATGTATATGAGCTCGCGTGCACATTATATCCACATAGCTATATCTCATTAGAGACAGTTTTATATGATGCAGGGGTTGTCTTTCAGCGATATGGTGCATCTACCAGAGTAGTGCGATCCAATACTCGTGAAAAAGTCTATCAGGATCATTGTTATATTGCTCGTAAGATCAAGGACTCAATACTACTTCATGAAGCTGGTATCAGACAACATCACAACTATCGTATCGCTACACCCGAGAGAGCATTATGTGATATGGTTTATCTACGACCAAACGCACAACTCGATCATCCACAATACTTTCATAATCCTCAAAGTAAAGCAAGACTCGAAGAACTTCTTCCTCTTTATCCGCGTACAGTTCAAGATTATGTTCAAGCACTTCTCATCACCAAAATATAAAACACATGAGGAATTTATGATCAGGATTTTACACTGACTATTTACTAGTGAGATTTCACCATATATTGCTTTTAAATGAGGAACACTAGCGTATTTTTGTTATGACTTGGATAGGTACTCTACAGATATTGATCTTGATCTACTCGACCATAATCATGAAGAGCAAGTCATGGATAGTATTACCACGCTTCTATCTCGTCTTGGTGAGATCAAAAACTATACACGAGGAGCTGATCTACATCGCTGGGTCTTTCGTTACAATCTCCAAAGTACCAATATCAAAGTAGAACTCAACAAAAGAAAAGTCACATACAATCACTATGAGATCAAAACCATCCAATGAGTAGAAATACAAACAATGGATACTAGCTCTATGGTAACTATAAACTTGGGTCTAGACTAGTTGAACTGATATGATTTATCCGTAATACTATTCTATGACTACGAAAAACCCCTATAGAAAAAAATCGCATTTGTGAATAGCAAAAACAAGGCAAATTATCACATATTTTTGCGA
>Ga0209284_10001140_pt1 | contig 41813 bp, 40 predicted proteins | sample FRY03_FD_187211 | JGI IMG/M metagenome (GOLD analysis project Ga0209284, IMG submission 187211) | Freshwater microbial communities from Lake Fryxell liftoff mats and glacier meltwater in Antarctica - FRY-03 (SPAdes) (version 2) | ecosystem: Environmental > Aquatic > Freshwater > Ice > Glacier... | reverse complement strand
TTGCTTCGCGAAGGTTTGGATTTGCCAGAAGTTTCTTTGGTGGCAATCCTGGATGCTGACAAAGAAGGTTTTTTACGTTCTGCCACCTCTTTGATTCAAACGATCGGGCGGGCCGCCCGAAACGTTTCGGGTGAAGTTCATATGTATGCCGACAACATCACCGCCTCGATGGCAAAGGCGATTGATGAAACTAATCGACGTCGAGCTAAGCAAGTGGCTTACAACTTAGAACGTGGAGTTGACCCACAGCCACTTCGAAAAAAGATTGCTGATATTACTGATCTAATCAACCGGGAAAGTGCCGACACCGAAGTACTTCTGTCCCACGAAAAATCTGCTGCCAAGAAGGTTGAATCGGCGGTTGGTTTATACGATAAGAGTTCGGTCTCCTTGCCGCGCAAGGAGTTGATTGCATTAATTGGCGCATTGACCGAGCAGATGCGAAATGCCGCCTCCCAACTGCAATTTGAGGTGGCGGCAAGATTGCGGGATGAGATTAAGTTGTTAAAGAAAGAGTTGCGAATGATGGAAGAGGCTGGAGTTTAAGGTGAGCATCGACAAGTTAGTTGTTCGTGGGGCACGCGAGCACAATCTAAAGAATGTTTCAATTGAACTTCCCCGGGAAGCGTTAATTGTTTTTACTGGGCTATCTGGCTCCGGCAAATCTTCCCTGGCCTTTGACACCATCTTTGCCGAGGGTCAGCGACGTTATGTCGAATCATTATCTGCCTATGCCCGGCAATTCTTGGGCCAAATGGATAAACCGGATGTCGACTTCATCGAAGGTCTTTCGCCAGCGGTTTCCATCGATCAAAAATCGACCAACCGCAATCCACGTTCCACCGTTGGCACTATCACAGAGGTATATGACTACTTACGTTTACTCTTTGCCCGGGCCGGCCGGCCACATTGTCCAACCTGTGGCAAAGCGGTAACCCGGCAATCACCACAACAAATTGTGGATCAAATTCTGGAACTTCCCGCCACCACCAAGTTTCAAGTTTTGGCACCAGTTATTCGAGCCCGTAAAGGTGAGTTTGTCGATCTTTTCAATGACTTAATTACCCAAGGGTATTCCCGGGCCCGCGTGGATGGAGAAGTCATTGCCCTCTCTGATGCGCCGAAGTTAAAGAAACAAGAAAAGCACACAATCGAAGTTGTGATTGATCGCTTGACCGCCAAAGCTGAAAGTAAAACCCGGCTGACCGATTCCATCGAAACCGCGCTTCGACTCGCCTCCGGCATTGTGATCCTTGATTTTGTAGATGCTAAAGGCGATGACAAAGAACGCACCTACAGCGAACACTTAGCCTGCCATGATTGTGAACTTTCTTTTGAAGAACTTGAGCCACGTTCATTTTCTTTCAACTCACCTTTTGGCGCATGCGCGGAGTGTTCCGGAATTGGCACAAAGTTAGAGGTCGATGGGGATCTCATTATTCCAGATGATGCGATTTCAATAAATGAGGGTGCAATCGCGCCTTGGTCTGGCGGTCAATCATCTGATTACTTCCTACGTTTACTAGAAGCGTTAGCAAAAGATCTGCCATTTTCCTTGAATACGCCGTGGAAGAAGATCAATCTTAAAGCGCGTGAGGCAATACTTCACGGTTATGAGTATGAGATAAAAATGAAGTACAAGGGCCGTTACGGTGCCCGAAATTACACAACTGGCTTTGAAGGTGTGGTGCCATTTATCCATCGTCGCCACGGCGAGACGGATAGTGATTACAGTCGAGATAAGTACGAGGCTTACATGAGGGAAATCGCTTGCGAAAGTTGCAATGGTGCCCGACTAAAGCCGGAAGTATTGGCGGTAACAATTGGTGGAAAAAATATCTCGCAGATTTGTGAACTCTCCATCGCCGATTGCGCAGTATTTTTAAAGCAGATTAAATTGAATAAACGCGAAGCCCAAATTGCCGAGCGGGTCATGAAAGAGGTCAACGCTCGGCTTGGTTTTTTACTTGATGTCGGACTTGATTATCTCTGCCTTGCCCGCCCGGCCGGCTCGCTATCTGGTGGTGAAGCACAGCGCATTCGCCTTGCTACCCAGATAGGTAGTGGATTGGTTGGTGTTTTATATGTCCTGGATGAGCCATCAATTGGCTTACATCAACGCGATAATAAGCGTTTGATCGAAACCTTAACCAAATTACGCGATTTGGGTAACACGCTGATCGTGGTAGAACATGATGAGGAGACAATACGCACAGCTGATTGGATTGTAGATATCGGTCCAGGAGCGGGTGAACACGGCGGTAAAGTTGTTGTATCGGGGAGCTATGAAGATCTGATTGCATCCAAAGAGTCAATTACCGGTGCCTATCTGTCGGGTCGTAAGTCAATTGAAATTCCAGCCCAGCGTCGGGTGATTGATCCCAAACGTAAGTTGGTTGTTAAAGGCGCGAAAGAAAATAATCTTAAAAACATTGATGTAGAACTGCCGTTAGGCGTTTTTGTTGCTGTTACTGGCGTTAGTGGCTCTGGGAAATCAACCTTGATTAATGACATCTTGTACACCACCTTGGCCAATAAACTAAATGGTGCCAGATTAGTACCAGGCCGACATCGCACCGTTACCGGAATTGATTTATTGGACAAGGTCGTCCATGTGGATCAATCCCCGATTGGTCGTACACCTCGATCTAATCCGGCAACCTACACTGGGGTCTTTGACAAAATACGTGCACTATTTTCCGAGACGACTGAAGCAAAGATTCGCGGCTACCAACAGGGCCGTTTCTCATTTAATGTCAAGGGTGGACGGTGTGAGAACTGTTCCGGGGATGGCACGATCACAATTGAAATGAACTTTTTGCCCGATGTCTATGTTCCGTGCGAAGTCTGCCATGGTGCGCGTTACAACCGGGAAACGCTAGAAGTCCATTACAAGGCTAAGACCATTGCCCAAGTTCTTAATATGCCGATAGAAGAGGCACATACTTTCTTTGAGTCGGTGCCAGCAATTGCTCGTTATTTAAAGACTTTAAATGATGTTGGTTTAGGTTATGTTCGATTAGGACAATCGGCACCAACGCTTTCGGGAGGCGAGGCACAACGGGTAAAACTTGCCACCGAATTACAACGCCGATCAACTGGTCGCACGATCTATGTGCTAGATGAACCCACAACTGGTTTGCACTTTGAAGATGTTAGCAAACTCCTTACCGTACTTAATCGCTTGGTTGATACCGGAAACACGGTGGTTGTGATTGAACATAACCTGGATGTCATCAAGTGCTCGGACTGGGTTATTGATATGGGGCCAGAAGGTGGCTTTAGGGGTGGTTTGGTAGTTGCCGAGGGTACGCCAGAGGATGTGGCAAAGGTGAAAGAAAGTTATACCGGGCAATTTTTGGGTGAGATTTTGAAATCAAATAGGAAAGCGCCAGTAAAGAAGTAACAAAATGGCAGATCCGCAAAGTTATCGGCCGAGCATCATCCCGGAACACCCAGGGGTGTATCGCTTCTACAACGATAATGACAAAGTTATTTATGTCGGTAAGGCAAAAAATCTAAAGAACCGATTGGGTAGTTACTTTCTGGGCAATCTGGCCACTAAAACTGATCGTATGGTTAATGAAGCGGTGCGGGTCGAGTGGACAATTGTCGCAAGTGAAGTAGAGGCACTTCAGCTAGAGTTTTCTTGGATCAAGCAGTACAAACCGCATTACAACGTTCAATTCAAAGATGACAAGTCCTACCCTTACCTGGCAGTCTCGTTGGCAGATGAGTATCCACGCATCTTTATTACCCGTAAATCCAAACAACCTGGCATCAAATACTTCGGCCCATTTACCCACACCTGGGCGTTGCGAAATACCTTCGATGTCATTTTGAAACTCTTTCCAATTCGTTCCTGTACCTCTGGTTATTTTCAACGAGCCCAAAAAAGCAAGCGCCAGTGCTTACTTGGAGATATCGGAAAGTGCGCCGCCCCTTGTGTCAATTGGATAAGTAAAGATGATCACAAAGTTTTAGCCCAGCGTTTGGTCCATTTTATGAGCGATGCCAATGCCGACATCGTTCCCACCTTGCGAAAGGAGATGGTGCAAGCATCCGATAGTGAAGAGTATGAGCGAGCCAGCAAGATTCGGGACTCAATTGGTGCGATTGAGCGGGCGCAAGAGAGTTCTAATGCGGCGCTACCAGATAACTTAACCGCTGACTTAATTGCCATTCATCATGATGGCGCCCACGCGGCTGGCTCAATCTTTATCGTTCGCGCGGGTTCCATAAAGGGTTCCAGATCATGGATCGTTGATCAATCCAAAACTTTGGAAGGCGATGATGAATTAGCCTCGCTATTTTCCTCTATTTACGGGCAAGCCACCGCATCCGATATCCCAGCCGAAATTTTACTCAACGAGCTGCCGGCCGACGCCGATGCGCTGGAAAAATGGTTATCTGCAATTCGCGGCGGCGCGGTCAGTATCAAACTCCCACAACGCGGGGAAAAGTTGGAGCTCCTGCAAACTGTTAAGCGCAATGCCCAATACTCTCTTATTCAATATTTAAGTAAGCGGGCAACCGATGCTGGCGTAAGTGGAAAAGCCCTAATCGAAATTGAGGAAGCGCTGGGCCTGGCCCGAACCCCACTTCGAATTGAGTGTTTTGATATTTCAAATATTTCTGGCACATCGGTCGTGGCCTCGATGGTCGTTTTTGAGGATGGTATGGCGAAAAAGAGTGAGTACCGTCGATTCATTATCAATACCGATGAGGGTTTCGATGACACCCGTGCGATGCACCAAGTTATTTCTAGGCGACTCAAGCGATTGCTAGCTGATCGCCAAGTTAATGAAGCAGAGGTGGCAGAGCTAGGCGGAAAGCCGAGCAAATTTGCCTATCCGCCACAGTTGATCGTTGTTGATGGTGGAGCTCCGCAGGTAAATGCCGCCCAACGTGCGCTAACCGAGCTGGGTATCACAGATATCGCTTTATGCGGTTTGGCAAAACGACTGGAAGAGGTTTGGCTGCCTAGTTCACCTGATCCGTTGATTCTGCCTCGAAATAGTGAAGGTCTATTTTTGTTGCAGCGAATACGAGATGAGGCCCACCGCTTTGCCATCTCGTTCCATCGCTCGCGCAGATCAAAGGTGATGCTGGAATCAATTTTGGATGAGGTGCCACAACTAGGCGCCGCCCGAAGGCGCGCACTTCTGGAACGGTTTGGTTCGGTGGCCGCGATTCGAAAAGCCACGGTGGCCGAGATTGCCGCGACTCCTGGTATTGGGTCAAAGATCGCATCAATTGTAGAAGCGTATTTATTACTTATAACCTCGCAAAAAGTTAACCCAGAAACCGGGGAAATCAGCGATAATTAGGCTATGAGTTCGCAAGAGACGCTAATCATTACTGGGATGTCTGGTGCCGGCCGAACAACAGTTGCCAACGCGCTGGAAGATCTTGGTTGGTATGTGGTTGATAACTTGCCACCATCATTGCTGCCAGCATTAGTAAGTAAGGGAACCGGTCCACAAAGTAAAGAGCTAGCGGTCGTTGTCGATGTCCGTGGTGGAGAGTTCTTTGATGAACTGACACATGCCTTAGCTGATTTGAAAAAAGATAACTCTGATTACCGATTAGTTTTCCTCGATGCTACCGATCAAGCATTGGTGCAACGGTTTGAATCTACTCGAAGACCACATCCATTGCAGGCCCAGGATCGAATTGTTGATGGAATCGCCAGAGAGCGCACCAAATTAGAGGAGGTACGTTCGCAAGCTGACGTGGCGGTCGATACCACCAACTTGAATGTGCACCAATTGGAAAAACGAATTGGCGAGATCTTTGGTGCTGGAAAATTACAAGGTATCCGAATCAATGTGCTCTCGTTTGGATATAAGTATGGAATTCCAGTTGATGCTGATCTGGTTTTGGATTGTAGATTCATCCCCAATCCACATTGGGTTCCAGAGCTGCGCCCACTTACCGGTTTAACCCAGCAGGTTAGTCAGAGAGTTCTTGGCAGTCAGGGTGTGGCCGATTTTGTTCGTAATTATGTTTTGCTGGTTAACTCAATGTTAGCTGGCTACCTGCAGGAAGGAAAAAAGTTTGTAACGATCGCAGTTGGATGCACTGGCGGAAAACATCGAAGCGTTGCAATCACGCAAGAGATTGCCCGACAACTCAATGTAATTGGCAGTGAAATCTCGGCCCATCCAACTCACCGTGATGTTGGCCGGGAATAACGTTGGCGAAGGTCGTTGCACTCGGTGGGGGACATGGCTTAGCAGTAACTTTGACCGCACTGCGAAAGGCGGCGCAGCAGATAACCGCAATCGTCACTGTGGCTGACAATGGTGGTTCCAGTGGTCGATTACGGCAAGAGTTTCCAATATTTCCACCCGGAGATTTAAGAATGGCATTAGCTGCGCTATGTGCCGATGATGAATGGGGTCGTACCTGGGCCAAGATCATGCAACATCGATTTGAAAGCGATGGTGCGTTAAGTGGTCATGCCATGGGAAATTTATTGTTAGCATCAATGTGGAATGCCGGAGATGATCCGGTTGCCGCGCTGGACCGGGTGGGAGAGTTATTGAAAGTTGTTGGCCGAGTACTGCCAATGGCTGCAGTTGCCTTAGATATTGAAGGAAGTTTTAATACCTCAACTGGTCGCATTGTTGTGCGTGGGCAGAAAGAAGTGGCAACGGCAAAAGGTCAGATTGAATCGCTGCGAATTATTCCAGCCAACCCCGATGCCAGACCAGAAGCACTGGCGGCAATTGCCGCAGCTGATTGGATCACAATGGGACCAGGTTCTTGGTTCTCTAGCGTGATTCCACATCTTTTAGTGCCAGCCCAACTTGCTGCCTTGCAACTGGCAAAAGCAAGAAAGGTGCTAATTCTTAATTTAGATACAGCCCCGCATTTGCCGGGTGAGGAGTTTGCGGGCGCTACCCCAGAGCAACATCTAACCTTTTTTCATCGATATGCACCCGGCTTACGGGTGGATTACTGCCTAGTCGACCAATCTGTTGTTCGCGATCAGTCAGCACTGGCTTCAGTGGTCGCAACCTTAGGCGGCGCGCTGGTTGTCGCAGATCTGCGGGTGGCCCCAGGAAGTGTTCACCATGATGGCGAAAAATTGGCTCTTCATTTGGGCCACATTCTTTCGCAGTAGATGGTTGGATAACCCCATGGCAATGACCGCATCAGTTAAAGATGAACTTTCCCGACTTTCGATCACAAAACCATGTTGTCGAAAGGCGGAAGTTTCCGCGCTACTTCGCTTTGCTGGTGGGCTTCATCTAGTGGCTGGCAAGATTGTGATCGAGGTTGAATTGGATACCTCGCAAAGCGCGCGCAGATTGCGCAAAGACATTGCTGATATTTATGGGCATAACTCCGATCTAGCAGTGCTCTCATCAAGTGGCTTGCGCAAGGGATCGCGTTATGTGGTTCGGGTCGTTAATGAGGGAGATGCCCTTGCTCGTCAGACCGGTTTAGTAGATGCAAATGGCCGACCAGTTCGCGGCCTACCGCCGCAGGTTGTTTCGGCGGCAACTTGCGATTCGGAAGCGGCGTGGCGTGGTGCTTTTATTGCGCACGGGTCCTTAACGGAACCGGGACGATCCTCCTCACTAGAAATAACATGTCCAGGGCCAGAGGCTGCCCTTGCCCTGGTTGGGGCAGCGCGTCGACTTGGAATTGTGGCAAAGGCACGCGAAGTTCGCGGGGTAGACCGGGTGGTAATTCGAGATGGCGATGCAATCGGTGTGCTTCTCACTCGATTAGGTGCCCATGAAAGTGTGATGGCTTGGGAGGAACGCCGGATGCGGCGCGAGGTTCGGGCAACTGCTAACCGACTAGCAAACTTTGATGATGCCAATCTGCGCCGCTCTGCTCGGGCAGCTGTTGCTGCCGCCGCCAGAGTGGCACGGGCGATGGAGATCTTGGGGCCGACAATTCCAGATCATTTGAAGGAGGCCGGGGAACTCCGCATTAATCATGGTCAGGCATCGCTGGAGGAGTTAGGCTCACTTGCAACTCCGGCTATGACCAAGGATGCGATCGCTGGTCGTATTCGTAGGCTGCTGGCTATGGCTGATAAACGGGCGGCCGAGCTTGGAATTCCAGATACCGAAAGTGGTTTGCCGCCAGATTTACTGAACTAATTCTTTGATAGCGACCTAAATTCTCTCTTTTCCACTGATAGAGTTGTCGCCAAGACCCCAGTGTTGTGGCAGTTCTACCAACCACCAATAACTGGGCTTTTTCATGTCGCACGGTACGCTCACCAGCGGTACCAATCAGAGATCAGCCCCACTAGCCGTAAGGACAGATTCATGATTAATGTCGGAATCAATGGTTTTGGACGCATCGGGCGCAACTTTTTTCGGGCCAGCCTCACAAATCCAAATATTAATATTGTCGCAATTAACGACCTAACCCCAAACGAGACCCTGGCACACCTGCTTAAGTACGACTCAATCTTGGGCCGACTAGGTCTGGAAGTTACCTATACCGATGACTCCATCACCGTTGCCGGAAAAACAATCGCCGTTTTCTCGGAGCGGGACCCGGCTAACTTACCTTGGGCGGCACACAAGGCAGATGTCGTGCTTGAATCAACCGGTATTTTTACCAAGGCCTCCGATGCCCAAAAGCACATCACCGCCGGTGCCAAGAAGGTAATCATCTCAGCGCCAGCAAGTGATGAGGACATCACCATCGTTATGGGTGTTAACCACACTGATTACGACGGCAGCAAACACCACATCATTTCAAATGCTTCCTGCACCACAAACTGCCTGGCACCAATGGCAAAGGTGCTTCAGGATAACTGGGGAATTGTTAAAGGCTTCATGACAACTATTCATGCCTATACCAATGATCAGGTAATTCTGGACTTCCCGCACAAGGATCTTCGGCGCGCTCGCGCGGCGGCGATAAACATGATTCCAACATCTACTGGTGCGGCAAAAGCAATCTCGCTGGTATTGCCAGAACTCAAGGGCAAGCTTGATGGTTATGCCATGCGGGTGCCACTTCCAACCGGATCTGCAACTGACTTAACTGTCGAACTGGCAAAAGAAGTAACCGTTGCCGAAATTAATGCAGCTATGAAGGCGGCAGCCGATGGACCACTAAAGGGTTTCCTTTCCTACACCGAGGATCCAATTGTTTCCTCCGATATTGTGACTGATCCCGCTTCCTGCATCTTTGATTCCGGCCTAACTAAGGTAATTGGCAACCAAGTAAAGATCGTCGGTTGGTATGACAATGAATGGGGTTACTCAAACCGGCTGGTCGACTTGATCGATTACGTTGGCCTAACTCTGTAATGGCAGCGCTTTCCACCTTTGATCTTGCTGGCAAACGGGTCTTTCTTCGCTGCGATCTAAATGTTCCCATGAAAGATGGGTTGATTAAAGATGATGGACGGATCAAAGCCTCCTTGCCAACTATTCAACTGTTGCTGGAAAAAGGTGCGTCACTTGTGATCGCGGCCCATCTTGGTCGGCCAAAAGGTGAGGCAAACCCAGAACTTTCGCTGGCGCCAGTTGCTAAGCGGTTAGCCGAATTACTTGACCGCAAGGTTAAGTTCATCGGCGCAACTGATTTAGTAAGTGAATCAGTAACGCAAGCTGCACAAACTTTGCAGCCAGGAGAAATTTTGTTGCTGGAAAACATTCGTTTTTCTGCAGCTGAAACTAGTAAAGATAGATCAGTGCGGGACGCCTTCGCTGCCGATCTGGCAAAACTTGCCGACTTCTATGTTGGTGATGGTTTTGGGGCGGTTCACCGCCAGCATGCATCAGTTTTTGATCTTCCAAAACTACTGCCACATGCGCCGGGAAACTTAGTTGTAGCCGAAGTTGAAGTTCTAAAAAAACTTACCCAAAATCCAGCACGTCCATATGGAGTAGTGCTCGGCGGGGCAAAGGTCTCGGACAAGTTAGGTGTGATCGAAAATCTGCTTGGGAAAATTGATCTGTTGGCGATCGGCGGGGGAATGGTGTTCACCTTCCTGAAAGCGCAAGGCAAAGAGATTGGCACATCACTTGTCGAAGAACAAATGCTTGATGTGGTAAAGGGTTTAATTGCAACCGCCGAAAAAAACGGTGTAAAACTGCTGCTGCCAACTGACATTGTGGTGGCTCCGACATTTTCAGCGACTGCCACACCGACCGTGGTTTCGGTGGATGCAATTCCAGCTGATCAGATGGGCTTAGATATCGGGCCGAACTCAGCGGCTGCATTCGCAGCTGAGATCATTAAATGTAAAACTGTTTTTTGGAACGGGCCAATGGGCGTGTTTGAGTTTCCAAACTTTGCCGCTGGCACCAAGGTGATTGCGCAGGCGCTCACTCAAGTTTCTGGCATTTCAGTTGTCGGAGGCGGCGACTCGGCGGCCGCGGTTCGAGCCTTAGGATTTGCCGATTCGCAGTTTGGTTATATTTCAACAGGCGGCGGGGCAGCGCTGGAGTATCTCGAAGGTAAAGAGCTGCCGGGCCTAAGCGCACTAGAATTAAATTAGTTAAAGTTTGAATCAACAGGGGAGATAGCAATGCGTAAACCATTAATGGCCGGTAACTGGAAGATGAACTTGAATCATCTAGAGGCGATTGCAGTTGCGCAAAAACTGGTCTATGGCCTTGATGATAAAGATTATGACGCAGTAGATGTGGCGGTAATTCCACCCTTCACCGATATTCGCTCGATTCAGACTTTAGTTGATGGCGATCGTTTGCGGCTTCAATATGGCGCGCAGGATCTTTCACCTGATGTAAGTGGTGCCTTTACCGGTGATATCGCGGGTTCCATGTTGAAAAAGCTGGGGTGTACTTATGTTGTAGTTGGGCATTCCGAACGTCGTGCGATTCATGGCGAATCCGATGCCCTTATTAATCGCAAGATCCAAGCCGCCTTGGCAAATGAGTTAACCCCAATTTTTTGCGTCGGTGAAGAGCTCGCGGTTCGGGACACTGGTGCACATGTAACTCATGTCATCCGGCAAGTACGGGCTGGCCTGTCCGGATTGACTAAACCAGAGCTGAAAAAAATTGTGATTGCTTATGAACCAGTCTGGGCGATCGGAACTGGAAAAACCGCAACACCAGAGGATGCGCAAGAGGTTTGTGCGGCAATCCGAGAAGAGATGGAAAGTATTGGCTCGCTAGAGATCGCTGCCAGTATGCGTATTTTGTACGGTGGATCAGTTAAATCCTCAAATATTGTTGAGATTATGAAAAAGCCAGATGTTGACGGGGCTTTGATCGGCGGCGCCAGCTTAGATCCAGAAGAACTGGCCAAGATCACCAAGTTCTACGCGGTGAGCGATTAAGCATTACCCCCATCAGGCGGGTATCCTTACCCCCTACAAACTAGGAGTTTACGAAAAGTGAAACTAACTCTCTCAATCGCGCTGATTATTACCAGTGTTCTCATGATCCTTTTGGTACTACTTCACAAGGGTAAGGGAAGCGGCCTATCGGATCTATTCGGTGGTGGTATCTCTTCCAACTACGGCAGCTCATCAGTTGTCGAACGAAACCTTGATCGCATCACCATTGTCGCGGGCGGATTTTGGTTTGCCCTGGTTGTCGCACTCTCGCTCGTTCTTAAGTAAGTTATTAGGGTAATACTTTTTTTAAACAACTAGCTTTTATCAAGTAATAAAAGGAGATTCATATGGCAAGTGCAATTCGCGGAAGCCGGGTCGGTGCCGGTCCAATGGGTGAGGCCGAGCGCGGTGATTCAATCGCACGCGCTTATGTTTCCTATTGGTGTGCCAATGGCCATGAAGTTCGTCCATCATTTGCAGTTGAAGAAACCGTTGTCATCCCAGCTGAATGGGATTGCCCAAAGTGTGGTTATCCAGCTGGGCGAGATCGCAACAATCCACCTAGTCCGGTAAAGAATCAGCCATATAAGACGCACCTGGCCTATGTGAAAGAGCGTCGCACCGATGCCGAAGGCGAACGACTGCTGGGTGAGGCTTTACGCAAACTACGCGGAGATGACGAGGACTAAATCGCCTGTGCAGCTTCCAGTAATTCATTAATTCCCACTGCCCGATTTGTTAAATTAAATCGAAGCAGTGGGTATTTTCTTCGGGCCAGCGCTTTTCCATCACCAAGTGCTTGCGCGGTGATCAGTGTTTCAAAACCGTACTTTTGACCCGGAATTTCAACATCTTTTTTCACAGCTCCGGTTATTTGTAAGAAGACACCATTTTGTTGTCCACCTTTATGAAACTGGCCAGTTGAGTGCAGAAAACGTGGCCCCCAACCAAAGGTAACTGGACGATTAGATTTGCTGGCAAGAATTGCACGTAGTTGTTTGATTTCAAGATCCTCTTTGCGATCAAGGTATGCCATAACCGCCAGATAACCACCCTCCGGAATTCTCGAAATTAAATTACGAAGCGCGTCAATTAGATCAACGCCATTACCAAAAATTTGGACTGAACCCGCGATTACATCCGGGGTAAATGTAGGCAGTACCCCATTCCACTCATCTAAAAGGGCGGATGTCTGCGCTTTTGCCTCTGTCACATTGGGTTGGTTAAAGGGATCAATTTCCAAGGCCGCACCAATCAACGCGGTGACCCATTCCCAAACAATAAATTGGGAAGCTAAATCACCTGTTACTACTAAATCAGCGGTGCCAGTAAATGCCACCTTGAGCGCATTGCCTTCACTACCTGCAGCGCTACTTTCGGCAACGATCGGCAACCGCCCGACCTGGTTTTTGCCAGTTGATTCGGCCAGCAACTGTTCGATCCAATCACTCAAACCTGGCATTTGGCTTTTTGAATCGTCAAAGGCAATATATTGACCGGCCAGGTATGAGATTACACATGCAATGTCACACACTAACTCGGGCTCAGCTATGAATGCCGCCTTAGTATCACTTGCATTATCAAGTAAGACCGAAACATCAACTCCAATTAGAGCTGCGGGTACTAGTCCAAAAGCACTGAGCACGCTAAATCGACCACCGACATTTGGGTCGGCGTTGATTACGCTGTAGCCATCGGCGCGTACTTGTATATCCAAGGGGGAGCCCGGGTCGGTCACAAATATCAGGTGATCAATTGGATTTAAGCCCGCCAGCTGGAAAGTGGCGGCAAACAAGGCACGTTGGGAAGTGGTTTCAATAGTTGCACCCGACTTGGAACTTACAACAACTACAGTTTTGGATAAGTCACAATTTAAGGCGTGCGCTACATAATCCGGATCGGTGGAATCTAAAACGAAGAGTGCTTTGCCAAAGCTTTGCGCAATCACTTCTGGACCAAGGGAGGAGCCACCCATTCCACATAAAATGACATTGTTTTTAGCACGGTGCTTAGCCGATAAAGCATCCAACTGCGGCAACAATTCGCGGGAGGTTTCCGGTAAATCGATCCAATTAAGTCGAATTGCAGCTTCTGCTTGCGCCGCCGCGCCCCAAATTGTGGAATCCTTTTTACTTAATCGCTCATGCGCCGAGACCAGCGCCAGGTACTGCGCGCAAGAACGATCTATTTTTGAAATTGCGCTGCCACTGACTGCGATCATTTTTATAGCGCTACTTTCACATTTGTCAGTAGTTCATCCCATGCCTGGGCAAATTTTTTAACCCCTTCGATCTCAAGTGCGGCGGTCACCTGATCTAGCGAAATACCTAAGGTAGTTAGCCCCTTAAGTACTTCAATCGCACTCTGATAATTTCCGGTAACAGTGTTGCCCCGGAAAAAGCCATGATCGATTAAGGCATCCAAAGTTGCTTGCGGCATGGTGTTAACGGTTTCGGGTGCGATCAGTTCGATTACGTACTGCGTATCCGGATACGTTGGATCTTTTACGCCGGTGGATGCCCACAACGGTCGTTGTTTATGCGCACCTTTTGCGGCCAGGCTGGTCCAGCGCGCGGTACTAAATTTTTCTTCAAATAATTGATAGGCCAGGTGCGCATTTGCAATCGCAGTTTTACCCAGTAATTGCGAAGCCGGCGCCGAGCCATCCTTTTTTAATAGGGCATCAACGGCGGCATCGATCCGACTTACAAACAAGGAGGCCACTGAACGAACTTGGGCGGGATCTGCACATGCTTCAATACCTTTTGTGTAAGCATCGATAACTTGCCCGTAGCGTTTGATCGAAAAGATTAGTGTGACATTGACACTTATTCCGGAAGCGATCAACGCGGTAATCGCTGGTAGGCCTTCGATCGTTGCCGGAACTTTGATCATTACATTTGGTCGATCAATTAGCGCCCATAAACTCTTACCAGCAGCGATTGTGCCTTCCGTGTCATGGGCTAGGTGCGGGTTTACTTCAATACTTACGCGGCCATCTAGACCCTTACTGCCTTCAAAAATGGGCGTAAATAAATCACAAGCCGCCCGCACATCATCGGTAGTTAATTTTTGAACAACCTCTTCGACCGATGAACCTTTCATGGCGGCAATATCGCCGGCGTATTCGGCGCCATTACTAATAGCTGCACTAAATATGCTGGGATTAGTAGTTACTCCAACTACACCGCTGTGAGCTATCCGGGAAGGTAAGGAATGGGAATCTACGCCGGTAAGTTTTGCGCGCGATAAATCATCTAGCCAAATCGATGTGCCACTTTGTGAAAGTTGTTCCGTGATCATGCTAATGCCGCCTTCACTTTGGTCATAACATTTTCCACAGTAAAACCATACTCGGCAAATAATCGTTTGCCATCTGCCGAAGCCCCGTAGTGTTCGAGGGAAATCGCGACGCCACTATCACCTATAAGTTCGCGCCAACCTTGGGCAATGCCAACTTCGATACTGACCTTTAAAACTCCGGGGGAGAGCACGGACTCTTTATAAGCTTGATCTTGTTCGGCAAACCATTCCAGGCAAGGCGCACTGACCACCCGCACATTTATTCCTTCGGCTGCAAGTGCGGTTTGCACTTCTAGTGCCAAAGATACTTCCGAACCGGTTGCAATTAAAATTGCCGCTGCTGCATCGGCATCCTTTAAGACATAGGCACCTTTTGCAACGCCGGTTGCTGGTGCACAAACTTGCCGATCAAAAACTGGCAAGTTCTGGCGCGATAGTAAAATTCCACTTGGACACCCACGAGTAAGAATTACTTTCCACGCCTCGGCGACCTCATTGGCATCACCCGGACGGATTACATCCAAGCCTGGAATCGCACGAAGGGCGGCAAAATGTTCGATCGGTTGATGAGTTGGACCATCTTCACCTAAGCCAATTGAGTCATGGGTCCAAACGAAAATTGTCGGGATATTCATCAGCGCCGCTATCCGAACAGCTGGGCGCATGTAATCGCTAAAGGTGGCAAAGGTGCCACCAAAGCATCGGGTTAGTCCATGAAGTGTGACACCATTTAGAATCGCACCCATTGCATGTTCGCGAACTCCAAAGTGAATTATTCGCCCATACGGATCTGCATCCGGGATGGCACTAGTTGCCGGTAAAAATGAGCCGCCACCTTTAATGCTGGTGTTATTTGAACCAGCTAAATCAGCTGAACCGCCCCAAAACTCTGGCAACTTTGCCGCAATCGCATTAATGACATCACCTGATGCCGCCCGAGTGGCGATATCTTTTCCGGCTGGAAAAATCGGAATATCTAAATCCCAGCCAGTTGGCAAAGTGCGGTTACGCAAACGTTCCAGCAAATTTGCATTTTCCGGGTGGATCGATTTCCACAATTCAAACTTTTCCTGCCACTTGGCATGGATCTGGCCGCCACGCACTTTAACTTGGCGGGCATGTGTCAAGAGTTCAGTCGGCAGTGCGAAATCTTCTTCTGGGTTTAGACCGAGCGCAACTTTGGTGGCTCTAACCTCATCCGCGCCGAGCGCTGAACCGTGGGCACTTGCGGTGCCTTGCGCATTTGGGGCCGGCCAAGCGATAACCGATTTCATTCGAATTAAAGTTGGCTTGATCGCTTCACTTTTTGCAGCACTCATTGCCAAATCCATGGCCACCAGATCTATATTTCCGTTTGCCAGTGCCGCTACATCGATTACTTGCCAACCATAGGCAAGGTAGCGGGCCGAAACATCTTCGGTGAAAGCGTTGTGAGTGTCACCTTCAATGGAAATCCGGTTGTCATCATAAATTATTTTCAAATTGCCAAGTTCCTGGGTACCAGCAAGTGAGGATGCTTCGGAACTTACACCTTCCTGCAAATCTCCATCTGAACAAATCACCCAGATGGTGTGATCAAAAACAGATGTGTGTTCTGGCGCAGCTGGATCTAGTAAACCACGTTCATAACGAGTGGCCATCGCCATCCCCACCGCCGAGGCAAGGCCTTGGCCCAACGGGCCGGTTGTCATTTCCACACCGGCAGTGTGTCCAAACTCCGGATGACCCGGAGTCATCGAGCCCCAGGTTCGAAAACTCTCCAAATCCTTCATTTCTAAGCCGTAACCACTTAAGAAAAGTTGGGTATATAAAGTCAAAGCTGTGTGACCGCATGACAAAATGAAACGATCTCGGCCAATCCAATGTGGATCATTTGGATCATGCACCAGGTGATGTTGAAATAGTAAGTAAGCAACTGGTGCCAATGACATTGCAGTTCCGGGGTGACCATTGCCAACTTTTTGAACGGCATCGGCGGCTAAGGCTCTAGCATAGGCGACTACTTTGTCATCGAGCTCGGACCATCCCTTAACTTTGTTCATTTTTTATCCATCCTTTGTTGTACTGATAACCAAACTCGCCACGCCGAAATCCAGAGAATTGATGCACCCAGTAGGTGAGCGCCAACTAGCAGGGCGGGCACACCGGTAAAGTATTGGACATAGCCAATAGTGCCTTGGGCCAAAGCGATAATTGTAAAAGTTCGCAATTTCTTTTTAGTTACATCAGTTGTGCCGACCGCAATGTAGAAGGCAAGGGTTACCCCAAAAAGAAATATCACGACATCGGCATGTAAAATCGCTACGGTTCGGATATCAAAATCAAAACGTTTCGCTTTCGCATCACCTGCATGTGGACCCGAGCCGGTCACAATAGTTCCAAGAATAAGAACTAAATATGTTATTGCAACATGTGCCCTAGCTACTCGTCTGGTTAAGATGGAGGATTCAATTTTTATGGCTGGTGAAAATCTACGAACATGCAACGAAGTTGCGCCAGCAATTAAAATCATAGAAAGTAATAGGTGTCCCGCAACTGGAATTGGATTTAGATCGGTTAGCACGGTAATTCCACCAAGAATGCCTTGCGCAAAAATTCCAAGCAATTGACCAATCGCCAAAGCGCGAAGATCTTTTCGGCCACTTTTTAAAACGGCAACAATTACAATTACGGCTGCGAGTACAAGGACAAAGGTCAGCAAGCGATTTGCAAACTCAATCCAAACATTAAGCTGGGGCTCAGCCTGATGGGGCACAGGGGTATAGGAGCCTGGGGTGCATTCAGGCCAGGTGGGACACCCGAGGCCAGATCCAGTCAAGCGCACGGCACCGCCGGTGACAACCAAGGCAGCCTGCAAAAAAAGCAGTAAACCGCTGGCTGGAACTAAAACCCGGGCTGCGCTCAAGCGTGATTCGGACATGGCCTAAGCCTATTGACCCAGCGCCACAACGCATCCCAAGTGGCGCATAGTGTCGAATTACGACACAATACTGTTGTGAAAATGAATGGAGTCCAACCGGTCGGGGAAGATACCCGAACCCGAGAGCTGGTTGCCCGCTCAATCTTAGAAAATGGCCCATCAACGGCGGCGATCCTGGGCCAGCGGTTAGCCCTGACGCCAGCGGGCATCAGGCGCCACCTAGATCTGCTGGTTGCTGATGGAGTGCTAGAGGCGCGCGAGCCAAGGTCGGCGGCAGTTCGAGGCAGAGGGCGCCCTTCAAAAGTATTTATCATGTCCGACAGTGGACGGGAAAAGTTTGAACACTCATACGATGACTTGGCCGTTGCCGCTTTAAAATTTATCTCGGCCCAATCAGGTGAGCACATGATTAACGCCTTCGCGCAATCACGAGCAGATGACATCGAACGTAAAGCTAACGATGCGATGGCAACTGGTGCAAACAAAGTTGATGCACTCGCTGGCTTTCTCACCGACCAAGGTTATGCCGCCAATGTTCAGGAGAAGGCAACTGGTCTGGAATTGTGTCAGCATCATTGTCCGATTGCACATGTTGCCGCCGAATTTCCGCAACTGTGTGAAGCTGAAACTGCGATCTTTTCAAAAATACTTGGGACACATGTCCAGCGGCTGGCAACCATCGCCCATGGTGACGGAGTTTGCACCACATTTATTCCAACAGTCAAAAGTACAAAAATTACCAAAACTAAAACTAAGACTACAACCACTACAAGAAGGGTACGCGCATGACTACAGCACATCCAGAACTCGAAGGCCTTGGCAACTATGAATATGGTTGGTCAGATAAGAGTGATGCGGGCGAAAACGCCAAGCGCGGGCTTAGTGAAGAAGTAGTCCGTGACATCTCAGCTAAAAAGTCAGAGCCGCAGTGGATGCTAGATCTACGTCTAAAAGGCTTGTCGCTATTTTACAAAAAGCCAATGCCAAACTGGGGATCTGATCTTTCTGGCATTTTCTTTGACACCATTAAATACTTTGTCCGTTCAACTGAAAAACAGGCGACCACTTGGGATGATCTGCCAGATGAGATCAAGAATACTTATGATCGTTTGGGTATTCCGGAGGCGGAAAAACAACGTTTAGTATCCGGTGTCGCAGCCCAATACGAGTCGGAAGTTGTTTATCACTCAATTCGGGAAGACTTGGCCGCACAAGGAGTTATCTTTCTAGATACCGATAGTGCCTTAAAGCAACACCCAGAACTATTTAAAGAGTATTTCGGTACCGTGATTCCAGTTGGCGATAATAAGTTTGCCGCCCTTAATACATCGGTTTGGTCAGGTGGTTCCTTCATCTATGTGCCAAAAGGCGTCCATGTAGAGATTCCATTGCAGGCATACTTTCGGATTAACACCGAAAATATGGGTCAGTTTGAAAGAACTTTGATCATTGCTGATGAAGATTCATATATTCATTATGTGGAAGGCTGTACAGCTCCAATTTACAAATCAGATTCATTGCACTCAGCAGTGGTTGAAATCATTGTGAAAAAGGGTGCCAGAGTTCGCTACACCACTATTCAAAACTGGTCCAACAACGTCTATAACTTAGTTACCAAGCGGGCCACCTGTGCTGAAGGTGCAACCATGGAGTGGGTAGATGGAAACATCGGCTCTAAGGTAACCATGAAGTACCCAGCGATCTTTTTGATGGGCCCACATGCAAAGGGTGAGACTTTGTCGCTGGCATTTGCCGGTGAAGGTCAGCATCAAGACTCTGGCGCAAAGATGGTTCATGCAGCGCCCTACACATCCTCCTCCGTTATCTCAAAGTCGGTCGCCCGAAATGGTGGCCGCACCTCTTACCGTGGTTTGGTGCAAGTTCAAGAAGGCGCTCATCACTCTAAGAGCACAGTTAAGTGCGATGCACTTTTAGTGGACACAATTTCTAGATCTGATACCTATCCTTATGTAGATATCCGGGAAGATGATGTCTCCATGGGACATGAGGCAACTGTTTCAAAGGTGAGCGATGATCAACTGTTTTACCTAATGTCTCGTGGTCTCAATGAGGATGAAGCAATGGCGATGATCGTGCGTGGCTTTATTGAACCAATTGCACGCGAGCTGCCAATGGAGTACGCACTAGAACTAAATCGTCTGATTGAACTTCAGATGGAAGGCGCTGTCGGTTGATGTCGCTTTTGACAACTAATTACTTAACCCCATCTGGACGGGAAGAGGCGTGGCGTTTCACGCCTCTTAAACGTTTGCGTGGGCTGCACGACGGCACTGCAGTCGTTGCAGAGCGCACTTCGTTGCTAACCAAAAGTACGCTGCCGGCCGGTGTCAGTTTTACTCGGGAAAACTTAGCACCGCTTGCAACAAGTGATGATGTAATCATCGAACGCATCCGCGGCGCGGCAACTTTGGTGGCACATTTAGCAATTTCTGCAAACACTGAAGTAGCCGAGCCCATCTTTTTGGGGCGCTCCGTCGGTGCCTTGGATTCAGCTGAATTCTCGCGCGTGCGAATTTCACTTGGCGCACATGCGGTAGCAACTGTGATTATTGAAAACACCACCGATACCGTTTTGGCGGAAGATCTCGAAATCTCTTTGGCGCCGGGGGCAAACTTAAAGTTTGTAACCTTACAAGAGTTTGCCGCTAAGTCGGTATACACCGCCCGTCATCATGCGGTCATCGATAAAGATGCCACCTTTAAATCCATTACTGTGACAATTGGTGGGGATTTAGTTCGAATCTCGCCAACTGTGGAGTTTATTGCACCTGGTGCCAGCGCTGATTTACTGGGGGTTTATTTTGCTACTGCTGGGCAGTTCTTCGAACACCGAATTCATATTGATCATGCCGTCCCACATGCCAAATCAAATGTGAATTACAAGGGAGCATTGGCCGGACAAGATGCACATACGGTCTGGATCGGAGATGTTCTGATTCGAGCTGCAGCTGAAGGAACTGACACTTACGAACTCAACCGAAATCTATTACTTAGCGATGGTGCACGTGCAGATTCGGTACCAAACCTAGAAATTGAAACTGGCGAAATTATTGGTGCTGGGCACGCAAGTACAACCGGTCGCTTTGATGATGAGCAGCTCTTTTATTTGATGTCACGTGGAATCCAAATGCATGATGCCCGGCGGCTGGTAGTTCGTGGTTTCTTCAATGAAATCGTCTCCGAAATCGGGGATCAAGTTATTCAAGATCGCATTATGGATCGCATTGATGATGAACTAGAAAAGGCGGCGCAAAATGTCTGATCTGCAATTAGCACAGCTGATACCTGGTAAGCCGGTACTTCTTGAAAAAAATGGCAAGAGCATTTGTGTTGCCCGAGTTGGCGATGAGGTCTTTGCCGTTGCCGACACCTGCACCCATGCCGAAGCTTCCTTATCCGAAGGCGATGTAACTGGATTTAAAATCGAATGCTGGCTACATGGCGCCGAGTTTGATCTGCGCACGGGTGAGGCACTCACCTTGCCAGCCAATATCGCGCTTGGTACTTATGCGGTAACAATCGACGGAGACTCCGTCACGGTAGAGATTTAACAACGGGAAAAGAGCGAAGCCAATGAGCACACTAGAAATTCACGATCTACATGTATCGGTTATCACTGACAGTGGCAGCGTCGAAATCCTTAAGGGGGTCGACTTAACAATTAACTCCGGTGAAACTCACGCCATTATGGGACCCAACGGCTCCGGAAAATCAACCCTGGCTTATTCAATTGCCGGCCACCCTAAGTACACCATCACCAGCGGTTCGGTAGCGCTAGATGGCGTCGATGTGCTGGAAATGACAGTGGATGAGCGCGCCAAGGCCGGATTGTTCTTAGCAATGCAGTATCCAGTTGAGGTACCTGGTGTTTCAGTTTCTAACTTTTTGCGAACTGCCGCCACCGCACTTCGCGGTGAAGCGCCAAAACTTCGCACCTGGGTTGGTGAAGTAAAAGAGGCGATGCAAGCGCTCAATATGGATCCGGCTTTTGCTACTCGTAATGTCAATGAAGGTTTTTCTGGCGGTGAAAAGAAGCGACACGAGATTATGCAGTTAGAACTATTAAAGCCAAAGATGGCAATCTTAGATGAGACGGATTCTGGCTTAGATGTGGACGCCCTGCGCATTGTGTCGGAAGGTGTCAACCGGGCCAAGGCAGCGAATAATCTTGGCGTAATTTTAATCACGCACTACACACGTATTTTGCGTTATATCCACCCAGATTTTGTTCACGTATTTGCTAATGGTCGCATTGTTGAGCAAGGCGGGCCAGAACTAGCTGAGAAGCTAGAAGCAAATGGCTACGCAGATTATGTGAGCAAGTAGAAAATACATGCCCCTTGATGTCGCAAAGATACGCAAAGATTTTCCAATCTTTGAACGTACTGTTCGCGCCGGAAAAAAACTGGTGTATTTAGATAGTGGCGCCACTAGTCAAAAGCCGCTATCAGTAATTGAAGCGGAGAGTAATTTTTATAAGGTTCATAACGCAGCGGTGCACCGAGGCGCGCATCAATTAGCCGAAGAAGCTACTGACGCCTATGAAGGCGCGCGCGAAAAAGTTGCCGCATTTCTGGGGGCCAAAGTTGAGGAAATTGTCTTCACCAAAGGTGCCACCGAATCGCTCAACTTAATTGCCTACGCGATCGGCAACGCCGCACCTGGTACCAAATTTTCCCTTACGCCAAATGATCGCATTGTTGTTACCGAAATGGAGCATCATGCAAATCTGATTCCGTGGCAGCAGTTAGCGGCCCGAACAGGGGCGCAGTTGTCCTGGTTTGAAGTTACACCTGATGGTCGGTTAGATCTTTCAAATATCAACAACGTGATTACGCCAGATACAAAGGTAGTTGCACTTACTCATCAATCAAATGTTTTAGGAACGATTATTCCGCTAGCTGCCATCGTTGCCCGCGCCCATGAAGTTGGCGCAGTAGTGGTGCTAGATGCTTGTCAGTCCGCCCCGCACATGCCGATTGATGTCACCGAGCTTGGGGTAGATTTTCTGGCATTTTCCGGACATAAGGCGGTTGGTCCGACCGGAGTTGGTGTGCTTTGGAGTTCGCAACTAGAAGAGTTGCCACCATTTCTTTACGGCGGTTCGATGATTGAAAATGTGACGATGACAGGTGCGACTTGGGCGCCGGCGCCGAAAAGATTTGAAGCGGGAGTGCCCAATATGGCGCAGGCTGTTGGGTTAGGAGCCGCGTTAGATTACTTAACTGAAATTGGAATGGATAATATTCATCAACATGAACTGGAGTTAACCCAACACTTTCTAGAAAAATTACAGGAAGTGCCATCATTAAAAATTATTGGCCCAAACAATATGGAAGCTCGCGGTTCTGCCATTTCATTTACAGTTGGTGAAATTCACCCGCATGATTTAGGGCAGTATCTGGATAGCCAAGGGATAGCTGTTCGTACCGGGCACCACTGTGCTTGGCCGCTAACCCGCAAATTAGGGGTTCCAGCAACCACTCGGGCCTCACTTTATTTATACAACGATGAAACCGAGTGTGATCTTTTGGTCAAAGCAATCCTTGGCGCGCAGAAATACTTTGGTTAATGGAACTCGACACCCTTTATCAAGAAGTAATTCTGGATCACTACAAGCATCCGCTCAATAAAGGTTTGTCACCCACTTATTCAGTGCAGGTTCATCATATTAATCCAAGTTGTGGTGATGAGATCACCTTGAATTTGATCGCCGAAGCTGGGGTAGTTAAGGACATTACCTGGGATGGGGTCGGCTGCGCTATTTCGCAAGCAAGTGTTTCCATCGTGAGTGATCTATTACTGGGCAAAAGTATCTTGGCCGCTGATGAAATTGTCTCTGAGTTTGTGGAATTGATGCATAGCAAAGGCACCAAAGAGGGCAATCCAGAGGTATTAGATGATGCCGTCGCTTTTGCCGGGGTCTCAAAATTTCCAGCTCGCATCAAATGTGCGCTGCTTGGGTGGATGGCCTTTCGGGATGCAGCGGTTAGAATTACCAACACAACAAAGGGAGTTTAAAATGACAACGAGTGTTGATGATGTAACTGAGGCAATGAAGGATGTGGTTGATCCCGAACTCGGCATCAATGTGGTGGACCTAGGTCTTATCTACGATGTGATGGTCGATGAGGCTAACATTGCGATTTTGAACATGACCTTGACATCTGCCGCCTGCCCGTTACAAGATGTAATTGAAGACCAAACTCGGGCCGCGTTAGCTGGCATGACAACTGATGTGAAAATTAACTGGGTATGGATGCCACCTTGGGGACCAGACAAAATTAGTGATGATGGGAGAGATCAGCTGCGCGCGCTTGGCTTCACGGTCTAGCAGTGTCAATGCAGGCAGCGTGGCTAACCCATCGTTCAATGACGGCGGATCCATCAGTTACAGCACAAAAATTAAAGCCTGGTACGGTAAAGCGGATTTTCTCTTTCGCTCGGCCCTACCGAAGAAGCATCATTTTTTTTCTGGCAACGGTGGTGGTGGATGCATCTTTGATTGTGACCACACCTTTGTTGCTAAAGCGGCTAATTGATGAGGGCGTGATCCCAAAAGATGGCGAAGTGGTTACCCGGCTGGCGCTACTAGTTGGCTTAATCGCCATCGCTGATGCGGCATTTAATATGTTAGGTCGATATTTTTCTTCTCGTATCGGCGAAGGCCTGATCTATGATCTTCGATCTTTAGTTTTCGCGCATGTGCAAAAGCAATCAATTGCTTTCTTTACCCGCACCCAGACCGGCGCTTTGATCTCCCGAATTAATTCCGATGTGATCGGAGCGCAACAAGCTTTCACGACCACCCTTTCTGGCGTAGTTAGCAATGTCGTCAGCTTGGTGCTAGTTGGAATAACAATGTTAATTCTCTCGTGGCAAATCACCATCTTTTCCCTTCTTCTACTACCGCTTTTTTTTATTCCGACCAAGTGGGTAGGCCGGCGTTTGCAGGCGTTGACTCGTGAGTCATTTGATGTAAATGCCGAAATGTCTAGCACTATGACGGAACGTTTCAATGTCTCAGGTGCAATGCTGGTCGCTCTTTATGGTGAGCCAAAGCGGGAACACGAGTTTTTTAGAAGCCGGGCCCGCCGAGTTGCCGATATCGGAATCAAGATGGCCATGTTGAACCGCTTGTTCTTCATCGCCCTGACCAGCGTGGCAGCCGTCGCTACCGCTTTTGCTTACGGCATTGGTGGGCATCTTGCAATTAGTGGGGGAGTAACCGTTGGCACCTTGCTTGCAATTACCGCGCTGTTGGCCCGTTTGTATGGACCATTAACTGCGTTATCTAATGTACGAATCGATGTCATGACATCGCTAGTTTCCTTTGAACGTGTTTTTGAGGTTTTGGATCTGGAACCAATGGTGCAAGACCGGGCTGGCGCAAAAAAACTACTCATTACAAATCCGCGGATCGAGTTTAAAAATGTAGATTTTTCCTACCCGCGGGCGCAAGAGATTTCCTTGGCATCCCTTGAATCCGCGGGAAAAGTGGAAACAGTAGAAAGTGGTCCAGTTCTGCGCAATCTTTCTTTTGTGGCCGAGGCCGGAACTACCACCGCTTTAGTTGGTCCCTCTGGTGCCGGCAAAACAACTATTAGTGCCTTGCTTCCTAGGCTCTACGATGTCATAAATGGTGCCATTGAAATTGATGGTCATGATGTTAGAGATCTAACTTTGGAATCACTGCGCCAATCAATTGGTGTAGTAATGCAAGATGCCCATTTATTTCATGAAAGCATCGCCGAAAATCTTAGATATGCAAAGCAAGATGCAACCCCGCAAGAGATGCAAGCCGCATGTGAAGCGGCTCAAATTTGGCCGCTGATAACTTCGCTGCCTAATGGATTAGACACGATGGTAGGCGAGCGTGGCCATCGACTTTCCGGCGGTGAAAAACAACGACTTGCCATTGCGCGTCTGCTACTTAAGTCGCCAGCAATAGTAATTTTAGATGAAGCTACAGCGCATTTAGATTCGGAAAACGAAGCCTTAGTCCATCAGGCTTTGCAGATGGCATTAAAGGGTCGAACCAGCATTGTGATCGCGCACCGTTTAAGTACGGTCCGGGATGCTGATCAAATCTTGGTCTTGGAAAAAGGTGAAATTATCGAGCGCGGAAAACATGAAGAGTTAATCGCCAAAGGTGGTTTGTACTCTGAGCTGTACAACCGGCAAGATTTAACGGGTTCGACGAATTAAAATTCTGCCATAAATTATTAATCCACCAAAAAATAACCATTGCAGGGCATAGGCCATATGTGGTCCATCGCTGAGTTCGGGCAGTTGGGCCGTTACCGCCGGCGTTAGAGCGGGTTCAGATCCAGTTAATAAATCAATGTAAAAATCGTCAGTTTCAAGTTGTGATTGTGCGTTGAGTTTTCTAATTAACTCATCCCCTTTTCCGGGAAGTGCAAAAAAGGAGCCGCGCGGCAAGGATGAATCCAGCCGCAACCGCCCTTCTATGGTTACCTCAACTTTTGGAACCATTGTTACAACTGGTGGGGTGAGGGCGGTCGCACCAGCCTGCACCCAGCCGCGGTCCACCCAAAATCTCTTGCCATCGGGGGTATTGAACAAGGTCAGCACTTCAAAGCCGTACTTACCGTCCCAATAACGATTGCGCAAAAGGATTTGTTGTTCAGTAGCAAAGGTGCCAATAGCTCTGACTGTTCGCCATTCGGATGCGGCCGGGTCATTTGCTACCTCCGACAACTGGGTTGCCGGCTTTAAAATTCGCTCTGCAATTATGGTATTTCGTGCGTGTCGGTCAACGCCACGTTGGTACTGCCATTGCGCGGCCCAGATACACAAAATAACCATAACCAATGCAATTAGATATTTGAAAAACGCCCAAGGCTCTTTCGTCTTTACTTGGGTCGACACAATTAATTAATCTAGGGCCAACGGCTTGTCTTCTACAACATCGGCGCTACGGGTGACGGTCTCACGGCCAGCATTTGCAATAACAACGGCAAAATATGGCAGCGTTACCGCACCAGCCAGGGCCACCCAGCGGTATGGGCTCGGCAAAATAACTGTCAAAATAAAACAGGCGGTCCGAATCATCATGGAGATGAAGTAACGCTTTTGCCGACCAGCTTGATCACGGGTTAACGCCGATGGGGCGTTGGTGATCCGATAAACCTTCTCTTCTCTGGCCATATCGCAAGAGTACTGGTTGGCCGGAACTCTTGCTTCTTTTGTTTACTCAAAGGTAGGCAGTAGGTTTTAGGGATGAGTCCGATAGCGCTGGTCACAGGTGGAAATCGCGGAATTGGTTTAGCGATTGCACACGCTTTGCAGGCGGCCGGACATGAGGTTGTGGTCACATATCGCAGCGGAGCAGCACCAGCCGAATTTAAATCGGTGCAAATGGATGTCACCAACACCGAAAGTGTGGATGCTGGTTTCTCTGAAATTGAGGAAAAATGGGGCGTGCCGGAAATCATTGTTGCCAATGCCGGTATCACCAAAGATGGTCTGGTCATGCGAATGAGCGATACGGATTTTGAATCAGTTATTGACGCCAACTTAACCGGCGCCTTCCGGGTTGCCCGGCGGGCAACTAGAGGTTTGCTGAAATTAAAGAAGGGGCGCCTGATATTTGTGGGTTCGGTGGTTGGGGCGCTCGGATCTGCTGGACAAGTAAATTACGCCGCTTCCAAATCTGGTTTAGTGGGAATGGCGCGCTCCTTCGCCCGCGAACTTGGTTCACGTTCCATTACCGCCAATGTCATTGCCCCTGGTTTTGTGGAGACTGAAATGACTGCCAGCTTGGATGAAAAGCGACGCACCGAAATTGCCGGTTCCATTCCACTGGGTCGATTCTGCACAGCGGCGGAAATAGCTGATGTTGTAACTTTCCTGGCCTCACCACAAGCAAGTTATATTTCGGGCGCAGTAATACCGGTCGATGGCGGATTAGGAATGGGACATTAAATGGGAATTTTAGCTGGCAAAAAAATTCTGGTAACTGGTGTTTTAACCGATGCCTCAATTGCATTTCACATTGCAAAAATTGCGCAAGAACAAGGCGCCCAAGTCCTGCTTTCCTCCTACGGCCGGGTGCTTTCGTTAACCACCCGAATCTCAGCCAGACTTCCAAAGCCGGCACCAATTGTTCAATTAGATGTCACCGATCAAGAGGACTTGGATGCCCTAGAAGCAAGGGTTCGGGAACATTTTCCAGATGGAATAGATGGTGTTGTTCATTCAATTGGTTTTGCCCCAGCTGCAGCACTTGGTGGAAATTTTCTAAATACCAAATGGGAAGATGTCGCAACCGCGATGCAGGTTTCGGCCTACTCCTTAAAATCTTTGACAATGGCCGCCCGTCCATTATTTACAGATGGTGGCTCGGTAGTCGGGTTAGATTTTGATGCCACAGTTGCTTGGCCAAAGTATGACTGGATGGGTGTCGCCAAAGCCGCCCTAGAATCCACATCCCGGTACTTAGCCCGTGATCTAGGAGCTGAAAATATTCGGGTCAACTTAGTTGCCGCTGGGCCAATTCGCACCATGGCCGCTAAATCAATTCCAGGATTTGATGAGTTTGAAAAGGTATGGAATGAGCGGGCGCCCTTGAAGTGGGATGTCACAGATCCAGTTCCTGCCGCCCAAGCTGTAGTCGCATTGCTTTCAGATTGGTTTCCTAAGACGACAGCAGAAATCATCCATGTTGATGGCGGCGTGCACGCAATGGGCGCTTAAATCTGACTCAATTTCACCTTTTAACCTCTCTCAGGTAACCTTTGCCCCAGACCAGTGGCGTAATAGTCACTGCAAGAGGAGTCACCGCTCCCACCTTCATCGCCACTAGTGCGAGCTGGTTTGTCGGATAAGAGATTTATTCTCTTGCCCTTGCGGTTTTCTTTTGCAGCGCTGTCACATCAAAGCGTTAACGAACCGAAGGAGCACAAATCACAACTGAACCTCGCATCAACGATCGAATTCGTACACCTCAAATTCGTTTAATCGGTCATACCGGTGAACAAGTTGGAGTTGTAGATATCGATACCGCGTTAAAAATGGCCGATGAAGTTGGTCTCGACTTAGTCGAAATCGCTGCTGAAGCTAATCCGCCCGTTTGCAAGATCATGGACTTCGGAAAGTATAAGTACGAAGTTGCTCAGAAGGCACGGGAAGCGCGACAAAACCAGACCCACATTGTGGTGAAGGAAGTGCGGTTGACACCAAAGATCGAAACCCACGATTACGAGACAAAGCGTAGTCAGGTGGAGAAGTTTCTTAAGAGTGGCGACAAGGTAAAGGTTACGATGAAGTTTCGCGGACGCGAACAAACGCGACCTGAGTTGGGATACAAGATGCTGCAACGTCTTGCAGAAGATGTAAAGCTAGTTGGTTTTGTTGAGTTCGCTCCTAAGCAAGAGGGACGAAACATGACCATGGTGCTTGGCCCAACAAAGAAGAAAACAGAAGCAGTTGCAGAAGCAAAGGCAGCACGCAAGGCGAAAGCTGAAGCTGCTGCACAGACACCGGAGTAAGGGAGCATAACCATGCCAAAGATGAAAACACACAGTGGCGCGAAGAAGAGATTTCGCATCACCGGTTCTGGAAAGGTTATGCACGAGCGCGCCGGAAAGCGCCACTTGCTCGAGCGCAAATCTTCTCGCGTAACTCGTCGACTATCGACCGAATCAGCCGCAAAACCAACCGTCGCAGTAACAGCCAAGCGCATGCTTGGTTTGAAGTAAGGGGCAAGTTAAATGAGAGTAAAACGTGGTGTTCATGCGGCCAAGAAGCGTCGCACAACTTTAGAACGTGCCAGCGGTTATCGCGGACAACGTTCCCGTCTTTTCACAAAGGCGAAGGAGCAAGTTACACACTCAATGGTTTATGCCTTCAATGATCGCAAAGATAAGAAGGGCAATTTCCGCCGGCTTTGGATTCAGCGGATCAACGCTGGTTGCCGCGAACATGGGCTAACTTACAATCGCTTCATCCAAGGCCTAAAGGCATCTGGCGTTGAAGTTGATCGTCGGGTTTTGTCAGAGCTTGCCACAAATGATCCAGCAACTTTCAAGACCCTGGTTGATGTAGCTCGCAAGAGCCTTACTGCTGCATAAACTCCAATAATGATTCAGAGCCTTAACTCGCCACATGTTGCGCGAGTTAAGGCTCTTATTGGTTCTAGGGGAGTAAAAGAGCGCAAAGCGGCCGGAGAGTTTGTGGCCGAAGGTTTGCAATGTGTCCGCGAAGCGTTAAGCGCAACCGCGGGACCAGTTATCGAAACCCTTTATTTAACGCTCAATGGGCGAGCAAAGTTAGAACAGCTACTCCAACTTCCTGATATCAATTGCATAGATGTCAGTGATGAAGTTATGCAGGAGATGTCAGAAACCATTACTCCGCAAGGGATTCTGGCGGTATGCACGATTCCTAAATTAGCTTTCACATCAATTGTGCTAAATGGTGCGCGCAAATTTATTTACTTAGCTGAAATTCAGGATCCAGGAAATGCCGGAACAATTTTGCGTTCCGCCGATGCCTTCGCCATGGATGCGGTAATAACTTCCCCTGGCAGTGTCGATATGTACTCACCCAAAGTTGTACGTAGTACCGCGGGCTCTTTGTGGCATATTCCAGTTTTTGAAGGAGTTGAAATCCAAGAACTCTTAAAATTGAAATTGCAGGCTTTTTCCTTGGGCGCACAGGGCGCAAAAGAATTGAGTGATTATCAAGTAATTGGTGATTGTGTTGCTATCTTTGGCAATGAGGCCCGGGGCTTAGTCACATCACAACAATTGTCCGAGATTGAAGTTGTAAGTATTCCAATGCCAGGAAATGCCGAAAGCCTTAATCTGTCAGCTGCGGCAACAATTGTCATGTATCACCTATCAAATATGCCAGCCGGACAAACTTCTTTTAGATAGAGTTCGCTCATGCAGTCGGCGCAGATTTCAACTTGGGTAGCAGCTGCCCATGACGCTTTTGCTGCCGCGCTGGATCTAGATTCCCTCAAACTCGCCCGGCTGGCCCATGCTGGGGATAAGTCCCCAATTGCTTTGGCTTCACGTGGTTTAGGGGCAATGTCGAGTGAAGACAAGGCAAGTTTTGGCAAGTTAATCGGTGATGCAAAAGCTGCCATTGCGCAGGCCTTAGCCGCGACAACCGAAGTTTTGGAAGCAGAAAGAGATCGCAAAGTTTTATTAGAAGAGGTGGTTGATGTAACGCTGCCAGTTGATCGGGCACATCGCGGCGGCCTGCATCCAATTACAATTATCAAAAATGAAGTTTCGGATTTCTTTATTGAACAAGGTTATGCCGTGGCCGAAGGCCCAGAACTTGAATCAGGTTGGCTTAACTTTGATGCGCTAAATATCCCAGCTGATCATCCAGCCCGAACTATGCAGGACACCTTCTTTATTGAACCGCTGGAATCTGGCATGGTTTTGCGTACCCATACCTCGCCGGTTCAAATTCGTACAATGCTGACGCAACAGCCACCAATTTATGTGGTGTGTCCGGGGCGAACATTTCGGGCCGATGAATTAGATGCCACCCACAGTCCGGTTTTTCATCAGGTAGAAGGTTTGGTGATTGATCGAGGGATCACGATGGCACACCTAAAGGGAACGCTAGATAATTTTGCCCGTCATATGTTTGGGCCGGATGCAACCACTCGGCTGCGCCCATCATTTTTCCCATTCACCGAACCTAGTGCGGAAGTAGATATATTTTTTAACAACCGCTGGATCGAATGGGGTGGCTGTGGCATGGTAAATCCAAAGGTGCTGACCGCTTGTGGCATCGATACTGATCTCTATAGCGGTTTTGCCTTCGGCATGGGGCTAGAGCGAACCCTGATGGTGCGCCACGGTATTACTGACATGCATGACATTGTTGAAGGCGATCTGCGCTTCACCCGTCAGTTTGGAGTCGGCTTGTAATGCGCGCGCCACTTTCTTGGATGAAAGAGTTTGTTGATATTCCAGACACCGTCACCGCCGAGCAAATTTCGGATGCTCTGATTCGGGTGGGCTTTGAGGTGGAAGAAATCATTGTGCAAGGCGCAGACTTAACTGGACCGCTTAAATTCGCCCAAGTTCTATCGATTGAAGAGATCACTGAATTCAAAAAGCCGATTCGCTATGTGGGCTTAGATTGTGGCGAGGGCGAAACTAGATTTGTTATTTGCGGTGCTACTAATTTTGCAGTGGGCGACCTCGTAATAGCTGCGCTACCTGGCGCCGTGTTACCGGGAGATTTTGCAATTGGCGCCCGGGAAACTTATGGAAAAACATCTAATGGCATGATTTGTTCTGGCCGCGAACTTGGAATCAACGATGAGTACGCCGGCATCATGGTCTTTCCAAAAGAGGAAGTGGAAATCGGAGCCGATGCAATTTCGGCATTACAGATCAACGATGTAATTTTTGATATTGCCGTTAATCCAGATCGTGGCTATGCCTTAAGTATCCGCGGGATCGCGCGCGAGGTTGCGGCCGCACTTGGCCTAAAGTTCACCGATCCAGTCGATGCGCTGCGCGATCTTAACTTCGCTGAAACTGGTGTCGGATTAACCGCAAAGATTGCCGATCCGACTACCGCTTCCGTCTTTTATCTACGCACCCTGGCAAACTTTGAGGCCAAGGCCACGACGCCTTTGTGGATGCGCCGGCGCATCCACAAAATGGGGATGCGCTCGATTTCACTGGTCGTAGATGTGGCAAATTATGTAATGCTAGAACTTGGTCAACCGTTGCACGCATTTGATAAATCAAAGATCAAAGGTGGATTAACGGTTAAGCGCGCTGGCAAAGCGCAACCATTTACTACTCTGGATGGTCAACTTCGCCAATTAGATCCGGATGATTTAATGGTCTGGGATGATCAACAACCGCTGGCTTTAGCTGGCACCATGGGCGGGGCGTTTTCGGAGATTTCCGAAAGCACGACTGAGATCGCAGTTGAAGCGGTCCGTTTTGATCCCACCGCAATTGCCAAGAACGCCCGCCGGCACAAACTTTCATCCGAGGCCTCCCGTCGTTTTGAACGAAGTGTTGATCCATCGCTAGCTGAATTTGCCTCAGCTCGGTTTGTGCAGTTGTTGACGGCGCATAGCTCGGCCCAACATGTAGCAACGGTGGTAGCGGGGGAACCAATTTATGCGGCTTTGGTAACCATCGATTCTTCCTACATTACAAAGACGCTTGGGTTTGAAGTACCAGCGGCGCAAGCTGCCCAACTTTTGCGCACTATTGGTTGCGATGTGGATGAGACAACTTTCACCATTGATCCACCATCATGGCGCTCCGATTTGTTAACCGCGGCAGATTTTACCGAAGAGGTCGCGCGCATGATCGGGTTCGACAAAATTCCTTCCATACTGCCGCCCCGCCCGTTGCATGCAACTTTGACGCCAACCCAAAAACGCCGGCGTGCGGTGGCAACTATGCTGGCTAATCGCGGGTTTGCGGAGGTACAAACCTTTCCCTTTACTAATCAAACAAGGATTGATGGCATGGGATTTGTGGGCGAGCGGGCCGCAACTTACAAAATTGCTAATCCCATGAATGATGAGTTTCCGCTAATGCGCGTGCATCTAGTTCCTGGCTTGATTGAAGTTGCGGCTCGAAATATCAGTCGCGGGGCAAAGGATTTTGCAATTTTTGAGATGGGATCAATTTTTCGCAGCTCCCAGAAGTTGGTACCGGCGATTTCACCTGATCTCAATCAGCGCCCGGATGAAAAACTAATTGCGCAAATTTTTGCATCGGTGCCAAATCAGGGCTATCACGTTGCCGGCCTGTTACTTGGAAAAGTTGAAAATGAGAATTGGCAAGGTAGTGCCCGTAGTTACAACTGGCAAGATGCAATTGGCTACGCCCAAGATATTTTGGCCTTGTGCAATCTGCAATGGACGGTGGCACGTTCGGATTTAGCGCCTTGGCATCCCGGGCGCTGCGCCGAACTTGTCGTAGATGGCAAAGCGGTAGCACATGCCGGCGAACTTCATCCACGGGTAGTTGCTGAATATGGCCTGCCCGAACGCAGCGTCGCTTTCGCGGTGGCACTTAGCGCCTTACCTGATTCAAAATTGGTTCGCCCAGCAACGGTTGGCACCATGCCGGCGGCGGTACAGGATGTGGCGCTGATTGTTGATTCATCGGTAAGTGCCCAAGATGTTGCCTCTGCCTTGCGCGCCGGGGCGGGGGAGCTACTGGAATCAATCACGCTTTTTGATCGCTACGACAAAATTGGCGACGGCAAAATTTCACTCGCATTTTCCATGGTTTTTCGGGCGCAGGATCGAACCCTCACGGGGGAGGAGGTCTCAGCGATGCGTGAATCCGCGACCGCAGTTGCGGTCGCCAAATATGGCGCGGTCGTGCGTTCCGCATAATTATGCACCAGATTGCATAATTATAAGTAAGGCCGTACGCTGGCTTAATGAAAACAGCGGTTTTAGGTGCAAGTGGTTACGCGGGCGGTGAACTATTGCGGCTGCTATCTGGGCATCCGCAGTTTGAGGTAAGCGTGGTCAGCGCCCATTCCAATGCCGGGGAGTTAGTCACTTCAATCCATCCGCAGTTGCAAAGTTATGCCGGGGTCACCTTCGTAACCGCGGATTCGGTTGATTTTTCTGCGATCGAACTAGTTTTTTTGGCGCTGCCACATGGCGAATCGGCGCAATTGATTGCAAAAATCCCGGCTAACGTAAAAATTGTTGATCTCGGCGCCGATTTTAGGTTAGAAAATCCAGCAGCTTGGAAAAAATATTACGGCGGCGATCATGCCGGGGCTTGGGTCTATGGCCTACCAGAAATATGCCAAGGTCAGCGGCAAGCGATCAGCGGGCAAACCAGAATCGCTAATCCTGGTTGTTATGCAACCGCTATTTCAATTGGCATTGCACCGGCCCTTGGGCACATCCAATCTGATGACATCGTTGTAGTTGCCGCATCTGGCACAACTGGTGCCGGCCGAAGTGCAAAAATTAATCTAATTGCTAGTGAAGTAATGGGTTCGATGAGTTCTTATAAGTTCGGTGGCATACATCAACACACGCCGGAAATTGAACAGGCGTTGGCTGCCGTGGCACAGAAAAATGTCCGGATATCTTTCACCCCGATCCTGGCGCCAATGCCACGTGGCATCTTGGCTACCATCACAGCAAAGCTAACTACGCCATTAACCACTGAAACTGCACATGCCATGTTTAGTAAGGCCTATGCCCACGAGTACTTTGTCGATGTTTTACCACTTGGGCAAATGCCTAAAACCAGTGCCGTAACTGGAAGCAATAAAGTGCAGTTGCAGGTGGCCGTTGATGAACATACAAATCGGTTAGTTGTCTCGGTGGCAATAGACAATTTAGGAAAAGGCGCCGCTGGTCAAGCAATTCAAAATGCTAATTTGATCTGTGGTTTTGCCGAAAAATTAGGAATTTCACATGATGGGGTGGGTGCATGAAACTCCCACTTGGGTTCAGATCTGGTGCCACGGCATCGGGCCTAAAAAGCACTGGCGCGCTGGATTTAACGTTGATTGAAAATCAAGGCCCAAACTTTGATTGCGCGGCAGTGTTTACTACTAACAAAGTTGTTGCCGCACCCGTTATTTGGTCGCGCCAAGTAGCAAAGGGTGAAATTGTGCGGGCAGTTGTGCTCAACTCTGGCGGGGCCAACGCTTGTACTGGTCCGCAAGGATTTGCTGATACCCACGAAACGGCCGAACACGTTGGCCTACTGCTTAACATTTCAGCGGGGGAAGTAATTGTTTGTTCCACCGGCTTAATCGGTGAACTTTTACCGATGCCAAAAATCTTAAGTGGGCTAGCTGCAATAGCTACCTCTATGACAAGCGATGGCTTAGCGTTAAGTGCGCAGGCAATTATGACTACTGATTCAGTTCCTAAAATTGCTGATGTCACAAAGTTTGGCGTGCAATGTGCCGGAATCGCAAAAGGCGCCGGCATGTTGGCACCGGCGCTAGCAACTATGTTGTCGGTAGTTATGACCGATGCCATAGTTTCAAAAGCGGCTGCCGCAATTTTTTCGCGGGTGGTGGATCGCACCTACAACCGAATAGATTCGGATGGTTGCACTTCAACAAATGACACAGTTTTATTTATGTCATCTGGTGCTAGCAACATCGCAATAACTGATTCCCAACTAGAAGAGCTGCTTACCCAAATCTGTGGCTCCCTTGCCAGTCAGTTGATCGCAGATGCCGAAGGCTCAACTAAAACAGTGGCGATCAAGGTGGTAAATGCGGCTTCTGAAAGTGATGCGGTGGAGATTGGCCGGGCATGTGCCCGCAACAATCTGCTGAAAGCAGCCATCTTTGGCGGTGATCCCAATTGGGGTCGGGTACTGGCGGCGGTCGGAACTGCCGATGCCCAGATGGATCCGTTCACCATTGATGTGAAACTAAATGGGGTTGCAGTGTGCACAAATAGCGCACCTGATGCCGATAAATCCTTAGTTGATTTCAGTGATCGTTTAGTAGAAATTGAAATTAATATGAACTTTGGGTCGGCGACCGCCGCCATTTTAACTAATGACCTTTCCCATGATTATGTGCACGAAAACTCAGCGTATTCAACATGATTGTTGTTAAATTTGGCGGTCATGCCATGAGGGATGAGAACGGGAACTTTGCCGCCGCAATCGCTGCCGCCCTTGCGGCCGGGGAACAAGTTGTTGTAGTCCATGGCGGCGGACCCCAAATTGATGCCGCCTTGGCGGCCAAAGCTATTGTGAGTCAATGGGCGGGCGGTTTTCGAATCACCACGCAAGAAATCTTTGAGGTGGTTGAACAAGTTTTAGTCCATGAAGTGGGACCACAAGTAGCCAATACCTTGCGCAAAGCCGGTATTGAGGCCCAATCGATCTCGGCCAGAACTTTGCCAACCATAATTGCCACTAAGCGCAGCCAGATTGTAGCTGGCACTTTGGTGGATCTTGGGCTGGTCGGGGATGTTGTTTCGGTAAATCCAGCGCAGCTAAATCAATTACTAAAGCAAGGTGTCGTTCCGGTAGTGGCGCCAATTTCTGCGACCGAAGATTTACTAACTGGTCTGAATGTAAACGCTGATTTCGCAGCGGCGGCAATTGCGGCTGCATTACAAGCAACGGCGCTCATTGTTATGACCGATGTGGCCGGCATTTATCGCAATTGGCCTGATAAAACTTCCTTAATCGACAGTATTACTGCCTCACAACTGGAAAGTATCAAGTCCACCTTTGCTCAGGGGATGGCACCAAAGGTACAAGCAGCACTGGATGCAATTGCGCAAGGCGCAACTGCGGTAAGAATTATTGATGGTACTGATTCCGAAAGTTTTGCCGCCGCCCTAATTGGCACTGGCGGAACGTTGGTGGTTGCATGACCAACAAAAAATATGAACAACGTTGGCAAGCAGCGGTGCAAAATAATTATGGAACGCCAACTATTACCTTGCTTAAAGGCAAAGGCATTACTGTTGAAGATGCCGATGGCAAAAAGTATTTAGATTTTCTAGGTGGTATTGCTACAAATATATTGGGCCATGCCCATCCGGCAATTGTGAAGGCGGTCAGTAAGCAAATAGGCCTTTTGAGTCATGTCAGTAATTTTTACGCCCATCCCAATGCGATCTTATTGGCCGAAAAGTTAGCAGCTATGACGGGTGACAAAGCCGCAAAGGTTTTCTTTTGCCAATCAGGCGCTGAGGCAAATGAGGCCGCCCTTAAACTATCCCGCAAAACTGGCAAGTATCGGGTGGTAGCCGCGCAAGGGGCTTTTCACGGTCGTACCATGGGAGCGTTGTCCTTGACCGGCCAGCCAACCAAACGCGAACCATTTTTACCTCTTATAAAGGGGGTAAAACATGTTGCGTATGGGGATATTGCGGCAATGCGCAAAGCAGTGAGTAAAAAAACTGCGATGGTGATTATTGAACCAATTATGGGTGAGGCCGGTGTAATTGTGCCGCCGCCGGAATATTTAAAACAACTTCGTGCGCTTTGCGATGAAAAGCGTGCGCTTCTAGTAATCGATGCCGTGCAAACTGGCATGGGTCGTACTGGTCAATGGTTTGGCTACGAGTACGCCGGGATTACACCTGATGTGATTACGCTGGCAAAAGGCTTAGGAGGGGGATTACCGCTGGGGGCAATGATCGCCTTAGGAAAAGCTGCCGATCTTTTTCAAGCCGGTGAACATGGTTCTACTTTTGGTGGTAATCCAGTTACAACCGCGGCCGCGCTAGCCGCAATTGATTTTATGGAAGCAAAAGAAATTCTTCCCAAAGTGGAAAAGCAAGGCGCGGATTTAATTGCGGCAGTTGCCTTAATCCCTGGTGTGAAAGAGGTTCGCGGTGCCGGACTGCTGCTCGGAATCGAACTAGAAAATTTGTCGGCGGTGGATGTAGCTAAGCAATTGTGCGATCGCGGAATTTTAGTAAATGCGGCAAATGCCACCACCATTCGGATTGCACCGGCACTTATTGTGACCGATGCCGAAATTTCCAAGTTCATCGCTATTTTTAGAAAGGTGATCACAGATGGTAAATAGTTCGCAATCTGTTTCAGCTCGGAGAGCAAAGGCAATCTCACTTATTCAAACAGGCAAGGTACATTCGCAAACTGATTTGGTGACACTCCTTAAGAAAAGCGGTCACCAGGTGACGCAGGCAACGGCCAGTCGTGATCTGGAACTCATTGGTGCGGTTCGAACCCGCAATAAAGCGGGCGAAAGTACTTATCAAATTAGCGAAAGTGATGATGCCGCCCTTGCCCGAAGCACGCCGCTGCCTGCCAAATTGATTTTGTCAGTGGATCACAGCGCAAATCTGGCGGTGGTTCATACCCCGCCAGGAGCGGCCCAATTTCTGGCTAGTTCGCTAGACCACGCCGGCTTAACTGGTGTGATTGGCAGTATCGCCGGTGACGACACGATAATTTTGGTTACCAAGAAAGCAACCGGCGGAGCACATTTAGCGAAAGAATTACTTGCCTACGCAAATTCAGCAGAAAAGAGAAAGTAATGACGCTTTGGGGCGGCCGGTTTGGGCAAGGACCGCAGGAGTCGGTCTTTGCTCTGTCTAGAAGTGTGCACTTTGACTGGCGGCTAGCGCCTTATGATCTGCGCTCTTCGATGGCACATTTAGCGGTGCTAAGTAAAAGCGAGTTGATTGCCGCCAAGGATGCCAGCGCTATTTCAAAGGCGCTAAATGAGCTGTTCGAAGAGGTCAATAGCGGCACCTTTTCGCCAAACGAAGCTGATGAGGATGTGCACAGCGCACTAGAGCGTGGTTTGACCGAGAAAGTTGGCTCGGTCGGAGGAGCACTTCGGGCTGGTCGCTCGCGCAATGATCAAGTCACAACTGACCTTCGCCTATTTGCCATGGATCACATGTTGGATATCGCCCAACTGCTCACTGAACTGCAGCGCGCTATTTTGGAAAAAGCGGCGCAGTACATCAATGATCCAGCACCCGGATTTACGCATTTGCAACATGCCCAACCGGTTTCATTTGGACATGAATTAGCAAAACATGCACACGCATTTGCCCGCGATTTAGATCGCATCAATGATTGGTTAACTCGCACTTCAGTTAGTTCGCTAGGCGCCGGCGCCCTAGCCGGTTCTTCCCTGGCCTTAGACCCAGCCTTCACCGCAAAAAATCTGGGCTTTGCATCGGTATTTGCAAACAGTATCGATGCGGTTAGTGATCGAGATTATGTTGCCGAAGCGCTCTTCGTTTGCGCCATGATCGGTTCGCATCTTTCTCGCATCGGCGAAGAGTGGACCTTGTGGGCATCAACTGAGTTTGCTTGGGCCAAGGTGGCCGATGAGTACTCGACTGGTTCCTCAATTATGCCGCAAAAGAAAAATCCGGATATAGCTGAACTTGCTCGCGGAAAATCCGGACGACTGGTTGGAAATCTGATGAGCGTGCTAACAATGCTTAAAGGTTTGCCATTTGCTTATAACCGTGACTTACAGGAAGACAAAGAGCCGTTGTTTGACAGCATTGATACGTTGCAACTGGTGCTGCCGGCGGTAACTGGCATGATCGAAACAACTGAGTTTGATCGCGACAAAATGGCAGTTGCTGCGCCAACTGGTTTTTCCTTAGCCACCGAAATTGCTGATTACTTGGCAAAAAAGAGTGTGCCATTTGCAATAGCTCATGAAGTAGCCGGAAAGTGTGTCGCACTTTGCGAGGTATCAGGTCGCCAGTTGCATCAATTAACTGACTCTGAATTTCTACAATTCCACGAACAATTAGATGGGGGAGTTCGCGAACTCCTTACCGTTCACGGCGCGCTTAATTCGCGCACGAGCGCCGGCGGCACCGCGCCAACACTTGTTACTCAACAAATTGGTGATGCCCAAAGTGCTAATGCTAAAACCGAGCAGGAAATTGCCAATCAGCGCTTGGTATTTACTGAAATGATGAACCAATGAACCTACTTGAAGATCTACGCTGGCGTGGTCTATTAGCGCAAGCAACCGATCAATCCGCCCTACTTGAGTCCCTTAAAAAGCCAACTACTTTGTATGTGGGCTTTGATCCAACCGCGCCCTCACTTCATGTTGGAAATCTAGTTGTATTGCTAGTACTTCGTCGCTTTCAATTAGCCGGTCACAATCCAATCGCACTAGTTGGCGGTGCAACGGGTCTAGTTGGCGATCCAAGTGGCAAAAATGAAGAGCGCACCTTAAATAGCGATCAAACAGTGGCTGGTTGGGTGAGTAAAATACGTACCCAGGTATCTGCTTTTTTAGATTTTGAGTCACCAAAGAATCCAGCGATTGTTGTTAATAATCTGGATTGGACTGCGCCGTTAACAGCGATCGAATTTTTGCGCGATATTGGCAAGCATTTTAGTGTCAATCAAATGTTAGCCAGAGATTCAGTAGCTTCTCGATTAGAGGCAGGCGGTATTTCTTACACTGAATTTTCTTACCAAGTTTTGCAATCCTATGATTTTCTAGAACTTTTCCGTCGTAACAACTGCACCCTACAAATTGGCGGTTCGGATCAATGGGGAAACATCGTTGCCGGGCTAGATTTAATTCGCCGAGTCGAGCAGGCAAGTGCTCATGCCTTAACCGTTCCATTGCTAACAAAAGCTGATGGGACAAAGTTTGGAAAAACTGCGGGTGGTTCAATTTGGCTTGATGCAGCAATGACTTCGCCTTATGCTTTTTTTCAATACTGGTTAAACACCGATGACAAAGATGTAATTAATTTTCTAAAAGTTTTTTCTTTCAAATCTCATGCCGAAATAATTGAACTAGAAAGTGCGCATAATGAAAATCCGGGAAAGCGCGCGGCACATCGCGCCCTGGCCCAAGAATTAACCGCACTTGTTCACTCTGTTGACACTGCAGTGCGAGTTGAAGCGGCAGCTTTTGCTTTATTTGGTCAGGGTGAACTATCCGAACTCGATGAACTCACCCTTGCATCGGCTTTGGCCGAACTCCCACGAACAACGGTGTCGGCAGATACCGAAATTCCGACCTGGGTAGATCTCTTAGCAGCAACTGGAGTCGTTGATACCAAATCAGCCGCGCGTCGCATCGTAAAAGAAGGTGGCGCATATCTCAACAATGTAAAGATTGCCGGGGAGGATTTCCGGCTCTCAAAATCTGACTTTTTATGCGGTAAATATGCGGTTTTGCGAAAAGGAAAGCGAGATCTAGCCGCGGTCGAACTCATCTAGGGCGATGTAATCTGGGCAAAAACCCTAGCGGGGGTGGTTAATTTAAGTATTCTTAACTCCTGTTGAAACCACTTTATTGGCGCTAAGCCGATTTGACCGGTCCTAACCCGTTCTGTATAGTTGGCATTCTTGCTGGCAACGGACGATTTAGGCCGGACAGTAGGCGAAGAAGCTCAAGAAATTGAACTTCAGCCAGATCTAGTAACTCATTTAGGCCGGTTTGACCGCGCCTGCGTGCATGCACTAAGTTTGGCGATCTGCCCTGAAAAGTGGGAGAAATCCTGTAAATCAGTGCGCATCCGTACCTTGAGAACTCAACAGCGTGCCATAAGTCAATGCCAATAGTGGCTTTATTCGTCATGCTTTTAATAGCGAAAAATCATTGTTTTACAGTGCTTTTTGATTGATAAGCCACGGCAAATATAAATACCTCAATGAGGTATAGCCATAAAAAGCTATACCCGTTGATTTCCTTTGGTATATAAATGACAAATTAAACGACAGTTTGTTTGTCTGATCGCCAAGATGAAAACTTTCTATGGAGAGTTTGATCCTGGCTCAGGACGAACGCTGGCGG
>Ga0209284_10001125_pt1 | contig 42090 bp, 26 predicted proteins | sample FRY03_FD_187211 | JGI IMG/M metagenome (GOLD analysis project Ga0209284, IMG submission 187211) | Freshwater microbial communities from Lake Fryxell liftoff mats and glacier meltwater in Antarctica - FRY-03 (SPAdes) (version 2) | ecosystem: Environmental > Aquatic > Freshwater > Ice > Glacier... | reverse complement strand
GGCGTTATATCTTAACACAGGGCGACAGCCCTGTGATCGTGCCAGCCTCGTGAGGGCGACAGCTCTGTGTGCCTGCCAGCCCTCTGTAGGTGCCAGCCTCGTGATCGCGACAGCCTCGTGATCGCGCCAGCCCGTGCACGATCCTAGCCCTGAAAGGGCGTTATATCTTAACACAGGGCGACAGCCCTGTGTGGGCGACAGCCCTGTGTGGGCGACAGCCCTGTGTGGGCGACAGCCCTGTGTGGGCGACAGCCCTGTGATCGTGCCAGCCCTGTGATCGTGCCAGCCCCGTGATCATACCAGCCCTCCACTACAAAACAACAACAAAGTAAAAAACAGAGGTCAAAACTTCGCTCTCGCTCTGTTTATCACTCTGCTCTTCGTACCCGGAGTCGGGATCGAACCGACACTCCCGAGAGAACACGATTTTGAGTCGTGCGCGTCTACCAGTTCCGCCATCCGGGCATTGGGTTCGCGAAGATACAGCATATTTTCACATCAGCAAATGCACTCATTCAAAGCTCATCCTGATGATTTGCCGACTTTTCCGGTTTTCATTCAAAAAAACTAACTCTCCCTTTCCAACTTCATAGGCCTGCTTTGGACGTATCAGATTTTTTTTGTCCAATCCCTTAAGCAAAGTTCTAGTAACCAAGCCATCTTCATTCACTTCAACATGATTTAAAACCGCCTTTTTTAAGTTCGACATCGACCTCGGCTTCTGATTAGAACTCAGCTTTGTATTCTCCAAATGATCATAAAAAACGATGCTAATTCCGCTATCAGTAGAGCTCAAAGCATAAGACAAATAAGGTCCCCCATCATTAACACTGAACTGGGCCTTGGGAATTCTTCTCGCAAACTGTATTTCTCCACCTTTATTAACCTTCACTACCAAAATATCATTGTAATGGTAGGTGTATGACGTATTTGTTCGGCCCGTGTTTCCATCCATCAGAAACTGTTCCGTTACATAATATTGCTCGGCTAAAAACCAAGCTCCATCATCCCTGGACGGAATAAATTGATCGAAATAATAATTGCTCAACTCCTTATCAAAATTTCCATTTCGGGCATTATCGCGCACAAACCCCTTATCAAATGCCATCATTCCAGTGCTTATCACTTCCTTATCTGATATCCCTATTCTCAAGAAAAAGGTGCCCGAAATTGAAAAAGCAGGGTCCTTAGAGTAAAATCCACCGATACATATTTCATCATTTTCCATCTCCTCGAAAGTGAGCGCCATCACCCACTTATCCTTGAGATTAACATCAAACTCCTTCAGCCGGTTTTCTTTAAATGAATACGAAAAGAGCACATAACGCCGATTGCTTCTCTCCAAATCAGTGAGTCCTGAAATATTCTTCTGAGGCGAAATTCCAGTTAAAAACCAAATATTGGTGTCTCTATCAATCAACCATTCAGAAATTTCCATCGTTTCTTCGGGATAGGGAAGAGCGAGCCTTTTAGAATGAATTAAATTTAATTGTGGATCAAAAACGTTGAGTTCAAATCGAATACCCTCTCCTTTTTCAGGCTCCAATTGATAGTGGCTAAACAAAAGACTGGAATCCATCGCTAATTCCATCCCGAAACTCTGCTTGTTTTTGAGTCTACCCTCGGGCATAGCGCATATTGGCCTTAATGCTTGCACTTGCTCCGCTTTTAAACTAAAAACTCCCCCGTAAAGCGTCCTATTTCCTTTGCTTTTGTTGCGCAAAGAACCCATGAGGTAAAGCTGATCTCCAATATTAAAAACCATTTCAGGGTCAAGGTCCTCATCATCCGCTTGTAAATCAATAGTTTTACTGTTGAGCAATGTAAGGCTGTCGTTTTCGAAAAGTTTAATGCCCAGCGAATTGCTTTTGCCGGTTACGCGATTCAAAATAATGGTTTTGGATGGCGTACAGCCCACAAAACTCCAATCCAATTCCTTCTTTTCATTATCCAGCGGCTCAGCAAGAAAAATATGCGGCTGTTGAGCCCTTGTATTCAGGACTATTAAAGGAAAAAACAAGAGTAAGATGACTTTAAAATATCCCAACGAATCATTGATTTCTTATTCCTATTTACAAAGAATTAAAGAATTCCCTCCGCTAAAAAATCAAAACTTGAGCTGGATGCGGAAAGTTGTTCCTTTTCCGGGCTCCGACCATAACACGAATATTTTGCCGGAATGATAAAATTCGATAATTCTTTTAGTGAGTGAAAGTCCTAATCCCCAACCTCTTTTTTTGGTGGTATATCCCGGTTCAAAAACGGTTTTGTGTTTGCGCTTCAGTATACCTTTCCCAGTATCCGTAATATCGATAATGATGCCCGAAGCATCGGATGACATTTGAATGTTGATATTTCCCCTTCCTTCCATAGCATCAACAGCATTTTTGATGAGATTTTCCAATACCCAAGAGAAGAGTGGTTTGCTGAGTGGGGCAATAAAATTTTCACCCGTTTTGGTTACCGAGAAAATAACCCGGTTCGAAACTCTTGGTTTCAAGTAATCTACCGTGCTTTCTACAGCTATATCAACCCTTTCGGGAACAAGGTCTGTTTTGGATCCAATTTTTGAAAACCGATCGGTAATTACTTCGAGACGATAGAGATCCTTTTCAATTTCCAATAAGGAGGATTTATCCACGCCTTGGGCTTCCAGCAATGACATCCAAGCCATAAGCGATGATAGCGGAGTGCCAAGCTGATGGGCTGTTTCTTTGGCCATTCCTACCCAAACCTGATTTTGTTCTGCTTTTCTAAATGTGCTAAAAATCAAATACGCCACCAATAGAAAAACTGCAATTAGCACTAATTGAACAACCGGATAATACTGAAGCTGTACGATCACATTGGAATCCTCATGAAAAATATAATGTTTGCCCAGATCAGGAAGTTCAATTTCGATAGTCTCGTATTGCCCCTCCATTTCGGCTAGCTTTCTGCTAAGTGCTTCATCACTTTGAAATACCGTAGTATCAATATTTCCGTGCCTGATTATATTTTTACGGGTACTATCAGTCATAATTACCGGCACCGAGGCGGAATTAATAACCGTTTCAGAAATAAATGAATTAATCAAATCTTGCAGCGTTACCTGCAATTCCGAAAAAATGAAACTATCATCATAATAGAGATACTGATTTTCGCCAAAGCCAATTGGAATTTCCAAAGGCTCACGTTTTAGAATAATCGCGGCCTTGAGAGAATCTACAAAAGAGGAATCTTTAATTAAATCCTGAGCAATGTTTTTAGAACCCATGAGCTTCCCGTCCTTATCCAGAATCATCATCGGGATAGTTGTATTGGAAAAAATCACTTTAGAAGCGAAAGTCAAATCACAATTAACATCTTCTGAATTAACAACTTGCAAAGCCATGAGCCATTGCTCAGCCTTTTTGCGCTCCTCTTCTCTCAACTGCTCAAATAAGCCTTTGGTATAATTAACAAGCTTTGCCCTTCTTTGCACGGCTTCTGACCAGAGTTCAATCTTTTGATACTCTTCATTCCTTATTGTTTCAGCAATGTGATTAGAATACCAAAGCGTAATGCCCACAATGAATACGGCCACAACTAGCAGCAGAATTTTCCAGCGTTGTTTATTAGAGTAAAGATTCATAAAGACGGTGCAAGATAGCAGGTAGCGCTTAAAAAACATAAGCGCTAAGGCATAACGAAGATCGCAACTTTATATTGATTGGCACAAAAAAAAACGGGCCAACCTTTTGGATCGGCCCGTTCATTCTCAGAATTGCTAGTATCAGTAAACAATTAGCCTGGAATTGCGATTTGGAATTAATGTAGAAACAACAAAGTAAAGTCCCGGAGTTAAATGTTCAATGGAAACTTCGTTAGAACCATAATTTGCGATTTCAGTGCGAAGAACAAGTCGTGCATGAGCATCATAAAATTCAAATTGCTCACCTTGCATCAAGTCTAATCTTACTGCATCTGTTGCCGGATTTGGATACATTTGAATATTGGCATTAATCTCTTCCATGCCATTTTGCAATTGCCATCCTTCCACATTGCTATTGAAAGTACTTTGATGAGCAATGAAATCAGCGCCGCCAATAGCATGATTATCAGTCAAAGTGAGGTAATAACCATTTACTTCTCCACTGGCTTGTTGGAAATAGGCTTGTTGTCCGGGTTCTGACGACAAAATACTGATCGGTTCTGCTTGAGTTCCATTTAATTCCAAAAAATCCACAGTAACTGTAATTCCGGCCTCCATAGTTAGCGCACAGCCTGGCTCCACACTTAAAACATTGGTAGAAAAATCACTTTCAATTGCAAAATATGAACCTCCTAAAATTACGGTATCGTAATTGAGTCCGTTTCCATAAAAATCGCCGTTAGAACAGTAGAAAACAGCGGCATTCAGTATATAATCAGCCTGAGAATTTAATGGTCTCCAATAATGCATGTACAAACTAGAGCCTGTGAGATCCAACTCTGGGGCAGCAACCCCACCAGTTGTAATCTGATCATTCAATGAAATAGGAAATGCATTTGACCGGAATACACCATCGTTAAACTCTAATCTGCCAGCTCTTAAAGAGTCCGTTAATTGCCACTCTCCAACGCTATTAAAAATAAAAACGCTGCCATCTCCCCAAGTTGCGTTATTGGTAGAGATTGTATTTCCTGTACCGTTTCCTTCAGGATAAATCAAGTGAAAATTACCTATAGTTCCATTAGAAAGGTTCATAGAGCCATAGCAATGAAATGCTTCCATGCCATTGATCTCAATTCCTTCTATTGTATTCTCCATGCGGAATTCAGCACATGTGGCTTCTACATTAATATTCAGTTCGCTAGGCACATCAAAGGAGTTTTGATCGATAATTACTTCGTCAAGAGCGTTGGGTAAATTGCTGTGAAATTGATTTCCATCGGATGTGGTTGCCCAATGATTGAGATCGTCCCAATTGCCTTCACCTCCAACCCAATAGTAATCCGCAGGAATGTCAACAATGATGCTCCAACCCGTATTATTACCCAAGTCAGCAGTGTTATTAGCATTAAATGTGGCACCACCAGTAGCGTTCATATCCTGAAGCACGAGATAATTTCCATTAACAATTCCTGTGCTTTGGCTTATGTTTGCTTGGGTACCGATAATAGTAGAGCCAAGATTAACTGACTCGATCGGGGTTCCAATAAAAACAAAGTTCTGCGCCGTTTGGGTTGATCCAGCTTCAAATTCCATTTCAGTGCCTGATAAAACACTGAAACTATTAAAGCTGTTGCTGCCTATAATTGTTGCATTTCCGCTGAAAATTACATCTCCAAAGCTCAGTCCAGCCCCGTCAAAATCACCAAAAACCATGCTTTGGTTGTCTAAATGGATAGTTGAGTTATCTGCTTCCAGAATCAAGTCGTTAGTAACTACAAATTCAGGGGTGTAAACATGTGAACTTCCAAAATGAATCTCTCTACCTAGAAAATAATTACTCCTAAATCTGGCGCTACAATGAATTGGATTATTCTCTGAAAAGAACTTTGCGTTGTACACGTAAATATTTGCTACAGAAATACTGTCTTCCAGATGATAATTTGCTCCTCCATCTAACTTCAAAAAGCAAAGTCCACCTAAATAAACAGAACCTGAAGTGATATAGCTGTCACCTGCTGGTTTAAGCATGTTTAATGATTTGAGGTCATACTGTGCATTTGAGCTCAATTTGAAATCTCCATAAATGCTAATCTGATCAAGGTAATAATCTCCCTGAAAAGCTGGAGTATTAGTAACTGCCAAGGTGTTGAAATCATTACAAAAGGCTTCTGCCATATCAAAATTTACGGTTTGATTAGCACTTGCAAATGAGTTCTGATCAAAAATCACATTATTAGTTTCCGTTGGAACTTGGTTGTGATATTGGTTTCCACCGGAACTTGTAGCCCAATGAGAAATGTCTGACCAATTCCCCGAACCGCCCACCCAGTAATAAGTTTGAGCTGGCAAGGTGACGGAAAGAATACTGAAAAGGAAGAGGTAAATGTTTTTCATAACTTTTGTTTTACTGATTGGTCAAAATTCAATATTCCTTTTCGCTTTTCAGTCACCCGATCGGGTGAAAATAAACCTGACCCTTATTACCATTCTATTGTTGAAAATCTTTTGATTTCTTCAAAACATCTAAGCAATTAGCATTCAGTTTTGGATCGTTCGAAATACTGCCTATATCATTAAAGAATAGTCAGTAAAAAAACTGATAAAAATGGTTTCTAACCTTAATCGTTCTGCGCTTGGACTTTACGTTACAGTCCTTTTTGTCTTGTTCACTAGTGCATCTTTTGCACAATTTGACACAAGATTTTGGCTTCCTCCTTTGTGGAATGACGGTGAGGTTAATCATACTACCCCATCGGAATTGTTCATTACAACGCCTTATCCAACGCCCGTTAATGTGCATATTGAATCGCCTGATGGCGTTTCATTTGTTTTTGATGGGACGGTAAGCTCGGGTGATCCTTTAAGAGTTGTGCTTACTCCATCCATCGGGATGACAAACACCCCAAATGCCATTCAAACCAGCTCGGGCCTAATTGTTACTTCCGACGCTTCCATTCAGTGCGTGCATAAAATATCTGCCCAATTCAATCAGACTTTGGTTACACTGAAAGGAAGAAATGGTCGTGGAACAGACTTTTGGTGCGGTAGTCAAGTGCGTAACATGAATGCCAATTATTCGCCAAACGAGTTTCACTACATCTCTGTAATGGCAATGGAAGACAATACCACCATTACTTTTACTACTCCGTTCGGAATGTTCCTTGCCGGACCCGGAGACCTTGCAAACCCGCATAGTATTACGCTTGATCGCTACGAAACGTATTTAATCAGAGGTAATAATCCAATACAGCACGTTGCTGGTTCGCATGTAACTTCTAACAATGAAATTATAGTAATTTCTGGCTCTACACATACCCGTATTGCAGGAGGAAATGCAGCTGACGGCGGCACAGATCAATTAGTTCCGGTCGAATTAATCGGTACTCAATATGCCTTAGTTAAAGGTGATAATGATGACCCGTTTGACTACGGTATTGTTGTTGCAACTCAAAATAATACACAAATTTTTCTTGACGGTTCATTGGTTCCTGCGGCTACCAGAAATGCAGGGCAATTTTATGATTTCACGTTATCAGGAGCTTTTGGTTCTGGCCACTCAGTGGTAACATCCAATTTAGCTTATGTCTATCACATAACTGGAGGATCGCAGGATGATGAAGTGGACATGTCAATAATCCCTCAAATTGATTGCACCGGAAGTAGATACATCGAGTTTTCTAAATTCACTGTAAACACTACCACTCAGGTGATGAATGTTATCGCAACCCCTGAGGCTGCAAGCACTTTTAAACTTAATGGCGTTGCATATACTGCCGTGCCTGGTGCTGTTTATGGCCCTATTCCGGGGCTTCCAGGCTGGGTGGCAATGGCATTCCCCACTAACTCTTTGCTTGATAATAACATACTAACATCTGAAGGGTTCTTTCATGCAGGTTTTTTAACAGGAAATGCAGGCTCTACAGGGGCTTATGGCTTCCTTTCAGGATTTAATGATGCCTTTGAATTCCTAGATCCTATAACAGGGCTACCAACCACTATTTATAATGTTGCAACGCTTTGTCAAGGAGAGTCAATTGACCATTGCTTTTTGGTGTTTAGCTGCGGCTCAGACCATAATATTATCGATTTTGAAGGAAATGAGGGTATAGTTACCGTAACTCCTGTTACAAGCCCATTTGACACTTGTTTTAATTATATCGCCCCTTTTAACATGGTGGGTAATGATACCATTACATTCACCTTAAATAATGAATTCGGTTTTGAGGGGTCTATCGAGGTGGTTTTCACTATTTTAGATCCAGACACTCCTATTGATGCCGGTCCAATTCAACAACTTTGCAGCCCTGCAAATAGCGCTACCCTGAGTGCTGTTAATCCTGACCCTTTGGTTAATGGTTTTTGGACTGTTCTTCAAGGGGGATCAACAATAACTAACCCTAATTCACCCACAACAACGGTTACCAATCTCAGTTTTGGAAACAATACTTTTTTGTGGACACAGGATTATGGCTGTGAAGTAAATACCGATATCACCCAAATAGTTGTATTTAACGGTCTAGCTCCGGCAGCTAATGCGGGCCCGGATGTTCTATTTTGCTCTAACCAGAATACTTATGTAATGCAGGCCAACAATCCTGGTCAAAGCGCATTAGGAACCTGGGAAATTGTTCAAGGTAATGCCACAATCAATAACATCAACAATCCATCAGCCAACGTTACTAATATAGGAATTGGAGTCAATATTTTTGAATGGAATATTGATAATGGGCCATGCCCCGGTGGGGCAACCGTTGATCAAATGACTATTACGGTTTATAACCAAAATGCATCGGCCGCCAATGCAGGGCCTGACCAATCATTTTGCTCATCCACCTTTGTCTCAACAAATCTAGCAGGCAACGCTGCTACATTCCCTGGTACTGCTCAGTGGACTGTAATTTCCGGCTCAGGTACCTTTTTAAATGCAGCAAGCCCTTCAACACAAGTTAGCGGTTTGACTATCGGACAAAATATTTTCCAATGGGCCAAAAACAATGGCCCTTGCGGAACAACTACCGACACTGTAATTATTACCCTATTTGACGCAAATACTCCCGCCGCACAAGCAGGGAATGACGCGGAATATTGCACTCCAACCACATCACACCAAATGACAGCCTCTGCTGCTGTTTCCCCGGCAACCGGCACTTGGACCCTCATTTCCGGTAATGGTATAATTGCAAATGCATCCAGCGCAACATCTAATATTTCAAATCTTGGATTAGGTCAAAATGTATTCCGATGGACCATCAACAATGGCCCATGCCCCGGCTCCAATTTTGACCAAGTAACTATAACCATTTACGATCAAAATGCTCCTGTTGCAAACGCTGGTCCAGATCAAAGTTTCTGCTCCAACAATTTTGTAAGTGCCAACCTGAGTGCGAATAATCCTACTCTTCCTGCAACGGGGATGTGGACGCTCGTTTCAGGATCCGGTAATTTCTCAAATGCTAATGCAGCTTCAACAACGGTTTCAGGACTTGCTCTCGGACAAAATATTTTCCAATGGAATATTGATAACGGCCCTTGTGGAAACACTATTGATCAAGTAATAATCACCTTATTTAATGCAAACCTAATTTCAACAGACGCAGGACCTTCTGTTGAATATTGCTCCACAACCTCGTCCCATATAATGGCCGCCTCAGCAATTGCTCTGCCAGCCACAGGAATATGGACATTGATAAGTGGAAATGGAGCTATTCAAAGTCCTAATAGCCCTACTTCTTTAATTAATAATCTAACCGTAGGAACCAATGTTTTTCAATGGACGGTAAACAATGGGCCTTGTGGCAATAACATCTCCGATCAAGTTAGCATTACTATTTATAATCAGAATCAGGCTAATGCGAATGCGGGACCAGATCAGGAGTTTTGCTCTACCAATTTCACAGAAGCGCAACTTAGTGCAAATTCTGCTCCGGCGCCTGCTAGCGGCACTTGGACTGTGATATCGGGAACGGGTACATTCTCTAATGCTAATGATCCAAATGCAACAGTAACCGGACTAAGCTTCGGAAGTAATATTTTCCAATGGAGCATTAATAACGGTCCTTGCCCCAATTCAGGAAGTTCCGACACTGTTAACATCGTTATTTTTGATGAAAATCAGGCTGGGGCTTCGGCCGGTGATGATGCTGAATTATGCACGCCCACCGGAACTTATACAATGAACGCGAGTCCTGCTATAGCCCCTGCAGTTGGCGTTTGGACACTAATAAGTGGAAATGGAACCATTAGCCTTCCTTCCAGCGCCACTAGCAACATTTCAGGTTTAGGCATAGGCGCAAACGTATTTAGATGGTCTATTTCCAATGGCCCTTGTGGGGTTCCCGGATTTGATGAGGTAACAATTTTTGTTTTTGATGAAAATCAACCAGATGCAAATGCTGGTCCTGATCAGGAATTCTGTGGGAGTCCTGCTATCCCAATTATTGCCCAAATGGATGCAACAGCCCCTATTTTTCCGGCTACCGGCGAATGGACACTGGTTCAAGGGAATGGAAATATCACCGATGTAAATGATCCTCAAACAACAATAATCGGACTGGGAATTGGAGTTAATATTTTCGAGTGGACTATAAGCAATGGCCCTTGTCCGGGTGCTATTACCACAGATCAGATAATTATCAATGTTTTTGCCCCTTTCCAACAAGCTGCGGATGCCGGTGACGATCAGGAAATTTGCTCTGATCTTAATTCAGCTACCTTAACTGGAAACACCCCTACTGTTCCTGCCACGGGCTTTTGGGAAGTAGTAAACGGATCAGGAACTTTTAGTAATCCCCAAAATCCAACAACAACTGTTACAGGCTTAACGGTTGGCACAAATACATTTGAATGGAACATCGATAACGGCCCATGTCAACCCTCTCTTACCAGCGACACCGTTGTTATATTGATGTATGATGAGGATGCTCCCATTGCTAATGCAGGCCCGGATCAAGAAATTTGTTCAGATAATCCTGTTACCAATATGGATGCCAGTGCCAGTGTATTCCCCGGACAAGGCACATGGACTCTAATTGCAGGATCAGGTAATATTTCAAATATCAACGATCCTTTTACTAGCATTCTCACTCTTGGTATTGGCGAAAATATATTTCAATGGACTATCAATAACGGGCCATGCGATGATGGAATAACAACCGATTTGGTTTCCATTTTTGTTTATGATGATAATGCCCCATCCGCAAATGCTGGAGCTGATCAGGCATTGTGTACACCAAATACATCAACCACTCTTGACGCAAATGATCCAATTTTCCCTGGTACCGGCCTATGGACAGTGATCAGCGGAAATGCTGTGTTTGCAGATGATCAAAATCCAAATTCAAGTGTTTCTGGATTAAGCATTGGACAAAACATTCTTCGTTGGACCATTTTAAACGGCCCTTGTCTCCCAGGATCAACTTTCGATGAAGTAATTATCACCGTATTTGACCAAAATGCCCCTATAGCAAATGCAGGGCCTGATCAATCATTCTGCACGCCAGTGGCATCAACACTTTTGGCGGGAAACATTCCTCTGTCTCCTGCAACAGGAGTTTGGACTTTAATAAGCGGAACCGGTAACATCACTAATCCATCGAATCCATCATCAAACGTGAGTGGATTAACTGTAGGTGCTAATATATTCCAATGGACCGTTTCCAATGGGCCATGTGGAATTTCAACTTCTGATCAAATAACCATTTTCATTTTTGATGAAGACCAAGATGATGCAAGTGCGGGTCCAGATCAAATTCTGTGTTCTCCTCAGTTTTCTACCACGCTTATTGGAAACAGTTTAATTTTTCCTGCAAGCGGATTATGGGAGTTGGTAAGTGGTACAGGCACCATCGCTGATCCTACAAGTCCAACTACAGATGTAACAGGGCTTTCCGTTGGTAATAATGTATTCAGATGGATCGTTTCCAATGGGCCTTGCTCACTATCATCCAGCGAAGATTTGGTTACTATAACCGTTTACGATTCAACTGCTGAAGCTGCAAATGCAGGTCCTGATCAGGATATTTGCACTCCACAGTCTTCAGTCACGATGGCGGCCAATACTCCTATATTCCCCGGCACTGGTCAATGGACTTTAGTTAGCGGTACTGGTTCAATTACAGATCCTGCAAATCCTGCAACTACTATTACATCAATGGGCGTTGGAATAAGCACTTTTGAATGGATAATTAACAATGGTCCCTGTGGCTCTGAAACCACCAGCGATCAAGTGGTAATTAATGTGTTCTCCAGTCAGGCGCCAGCAGCTAATGCCGGACCCGATCAAAATCTATGCACGCCTCAAGTCTCTACATTCATGGAGGCCAATAATCCAGTTGTTCCAGCCACAGGATCATGGCTGCTCATTTCAGGTACCGGAACTATTGTAAATCCAACGAGCCCGACTTCTGAAATCACCGGTCTTAGCATTGGTGTGAATACATTCCAATGGACAATCAGTAACGGTCCTTGTGCAAATGCACTTACGTCTGATCTGGTTAATATTACCGTATTCGACGGTGGTGCTCCCTCTGCTGAAGCGGGGCCAAATCAAGATTTATGCACCCCTACTTCATCAACATTTATGGATGCAGAAGCCGTTCTTCCTCCAGGAAATGGCCTCTGGTCTGTAGCAGAAGGAACCGGGGTATTTGCAGATCCAACCGATCCTTTGACAGAGGTTACTGGTCTTACTAGCGGAATCAATAAATTCTACTGGACGCTCGACTACTCAACTTGCGGAATTCAAATAGACAGCGTTACTGTTATTCTCTACGATAGTAATTTACCTCCTTCTTATGCCGGTGAAGATCAGGAGTTCTGCACCCCAATTGATCAGTCAGTTCTCAATGCAGATCCTGTATTATTTCCAGCTTTTGGAGAATGGTCAGTAATAGGTGGTTCAGGTGATATTGATGAGATAAATGAGCCAATCACAACCGTTACAAACTTACCGGTAGGAGAAAACATTTTTGTGTGGACAATTACAAGCGGAGGCTGTTTAGATCCGGAATTGCGAACAGATACTGTAAGTATTTTCATATTTAATCAGAATCAAGCTCAGGCTTTTGCCGGTGATGATCAATTCCTCTGCACACCTAATACGTCTACAACGCTTAATGGCAATGCGCTTATCTTCCCCGCAGCCGGTTCTTGGACTCTAATTTCTGGCTCTGGCGTAATTGCAGACCCTACGAGCCCTATAACGCAAGTTAGCAACCTTAGTGTTGGAGAAAACATATTCGAATGGACAATTAACAATGGGCCTTGCCCAGAAGCAACTACTAGCGATTTAGTAAGTATTTTCATTTACGATCAAACTCAAGACACAGCAAATGCCGGCTTGGATCAAAGTTTTTGCACTCCTGTGTCTTCGGCTACGCTTAACGGCAATGATCCCGTTTTCCCAGCCATAGGGGACTGGTTTGTGTTGAGTGGCAATGGTATTGTTACTGATATCAACGATCCTAACTCCGAAATCACAGGTCTTTCGATCGGTGAGAACATTATTCGCTGGACCATCGACAATGGCCCTTGTGGAGAACCAACAACCAACACCGTTTCCATCTTTATTTTTGATGAAAATGCAGCCGACGCTGACGCCGGACTTGATCAGGAAATTTGCTTCCCAGAAAGTTCTGTTTTCATGACCGCTAACGACCCTACAAATCCCGGTGGTGGATTCTGGATTGTGGTGCAAGGAACTGGAGTCTTTGCAAATCCTTCAAGTCCAACTTCAGAAGTCACTGGATTGAGCATTGGCGAAAACATTTTCCAATGGATTTTATTAAACGGTCCTTGTGCTAACAATAACACCTCCGATCAGGTTTCGATTTTCGTATTCGATCCTAACAATGCCTTTGCAAATGCAGGGCTCGACCAAAACTTCTGCTCTCCAATAAGCAGCACTAACCTCAATGCTGATGTGCCCAATAATCCTTCATTTGGAACATGGACGCTTATTCAAGGAACAGGAGTGATTGCTGATCCAAACAATCCAAACACACTTGTTACTGATTTGAGTATTGGACAAAATACTTTCGCCTGGACGGTGTACAATGGCCCATGTGATCAAGGACAAACAGTTGATGTTGTGAATGTTTTTATTTACGATGAAAACCAAAGCCCTGCAGATGCCGGTCCAGATCAAGAAATTTGCACCCCCACTACCTCAGCAGTAATGGCTGCTAATGCGCCAATATTCCCAGCAACTGGTATCTGGTCTTTATTCCAGGGCTCAGGAACCGTGCAAAACATCAATGACCCAAATACTACCATTACCAATATTGGATTAGGGATCAATATTTTCGTTTGGACCATTAACAACGGACCTTGCGCAGATGCAATCACTTCAGATGCCATTACCATTAATTTATATGATCTCGAAGCCCCTGATTCCGACGCCGGAGATGATCAGGAACTCTGTTTCCCAACTACGAGCACCACACTGGCAGGAAATGCTGTTTTTGGAGCATCTACCGCAGAATGGCAAGTGCTGAGCGGAACTGGAATATTTGCAAATGCAACAGACCCTAATTCCGCTGTTTCGGGACTTAGCATAGGTGTAAATACCTTCGCTTGGGTAATCGATAATGGCCCTTGTGGGCAAAGCATTGATGAAGTAACTATTCTTGTTTTTGACCCAAATGCAGATGTTGCTGAGGCTGGCGATCCTCAAGAGTTTTGTACACCAATAAGTTCAACCACATTGTCTGCTAACACCCCTGCAATTCCAGGCTTTGGAACATGGGATTTAGTGTTTGGAAATGGAACTATTTCCGACATCAATAACCCCAATACGGGAATCAGTGGATTAACTATTGGCGAAAACATCTTCTCCTGGACAATCTACAACGGACCTTGTGCATCACCAACCATTGATTTCGTGTCTATTTTCATATTTGATGAAAACGCTCCGGATGCTGATGCAGGCCCTGACCAGGAAATTTGTCTTCCTCAAAATGCTGTACAAATGAATGCTACTCCAGCCATATTCCCCGCTTCGGGAACATGGTCTGTAATCCAGGGCGCAGGAATCATTCTGGATGCTAATGATCCTTATACATTTATTAGCAACCTTAGTCAAGGCATTAACGAGTTTGTTTGGACGCTTGATAATGCTCCTTGTGCAAATGGATTAAGTTCTGACAGTGTTATTGTGTCAGTATTCTCCGAAAATGCACCTTTAGCTAATGCAGGACCTGATCAGAGCATTTGTACTCCGCTCAATTCCGTACAAATGGACGCTCTTGATCCGGAAGTTCCACAAACAGGAGTTTGGTCTATTTTTAATGGTTCTGGAATAATTCAGAATATTTTTGACCCTAACACCATTATTAGCAGCTTGGGTGTGGGCACAAACACATTTGTTTGGAACGTTTACAATGGCCCTTGCGCTATTGGCAACTCCATAGATCTCGTCAATATTTTAGTGTTTGATGAAAATGCCCCAGACGCCTTCGCTGGAGATGATCAGGAGCTATGCCTGCCGCAAAACAGTACCACCTTGATTGCTGCTGCTCCAATTAATCCGGCAACAGGACTCTGGACTATTATTCAAGGCTCAGGAACCATCGCTAATCCTACAAATCCTATCACTTTGGTAAGCAATTTGGGTGTTGGTGTTAACATTTTTCAATGGACAGTAACCAATGGCCCATGTGCGGGTTCAGTTACTTCCGATACTGTTTCGATTCTTGTATTTGAAGATGACGCCCCACTTGCAAATGCAGGTCCAGATCAAAGCATTTGTACTCCGCAATCAACCGTTGTTATGGATGCCCTAGACCCTATCCCACCACAAAGTGGAACTTGGGCTCTAGAGAATGGAAATGGAACCATTTCTGACCTAACAGATCCAAATGCGATCATCAGCGGATTAACGGTAGGCACCAATACATTCTCATGGACAATTTACAATGGCCCATGCGAAAATGAATCTTCCATAGATTTTGTAAACATTGTAGTTTTCGACGCTACTGCCCCTGATGCAGATGCCGGTGAAGATCAAGAAATTTGTCGTCCTGATGATTCTGTAATTTTAAATGCCCTGCCAGCAACTGATCCGGCAAGCGGATTCTGGACCGTTGTTCAAGGCTCCGGAATATTTACTGATCCAACTTCGGCTACATCTGAGGCTATTGGCCTATCAGATGGAACGAATATCTTCCAATGGACTGTAAGTAATGGCCCTTGTCCGGGTGCTGAAACTTCTGACTCTGTTTCTATTCTAGTGTTCAATGAAGATGCTCCTCTAGCTGATGCTGGAGCTGATGAGGAAATATGCACTCCAGAATCTTGTATTACTCTTAGCGCAGCAGCACCGGTTGATCCTCAGAGCGGAGAATGGACTATTGTAACTGGAAATGGCACCATTGACAACCCAAGTAATCCAAATGCAGAAATTTGCGGGCTTACCGTTGGCGAAACAGTGTTACAATGGAGTATTTACAATGGCCCTTGCGAAAATGCCTCATCACTAGATGTAATGGTAATTTCAGTGTTTGATGCCAATGCCCCTCTGGCAGACGCAGGAGACGATCAAGAGCTATGCTCGCCTGAATTAAGCACCAACATGACCGCTACTGCCCCTCTATTCCCTGCTATTGGAAATTGGGCGCTTGTTTCGGGTTCAGGAACTATTGCTGATGTTTCTGATCCTAATACTGCGATTACAGATCTGGAAATAGGCGTTAACACCTTTAGCTGGACCGTTTACAATGGGCCATGCGATGTACAAAGCATAGACATTGTAAGTATCACTGTATATGACCCCAATTCTCCAGATGCTGATGCTGGAGAAGATCAATTCTTCTGTACGCCGGAAGGCAGCACTGCTCTGGAAGGAAATACCCCTATTCCGCCAGCTATAGGCACATGGGAAATTCTTACAGGTTCTGGCGATATAGTAGATATCAATGACCCTACTACAGCCCTCAATAATCCCGGATTAGGCATTAACATCCTGATTTGGCAGATTTACAATGGTCCTTGCGCTAACGGAACTACTACGGATACCCTATTCATTTATGTTAACGATGTATCGGTTTCCAACGCAGATGCGGGCCCCGATCAATTCCTTTGCGGCGAAGTAGATCAACTTCAAATGCAAGGAAGTGAAACCATAGGAAATACGGCCTTTGGTATATGGACTATTCTTCAAGGGGGAGGTGAATTTGCTAATGTGAATAATGAATTCACGCAGGTTGCCAATATTCCGATTGGAATCAATACCTACGTTTGGACGGTTGACAATCTGGAATGTGGCATTAGTTCTGACACCGTGAACATATTTGTTTATGACCCTAATATTGAAGTGGCGGATGCCGGCTTAGGTGGAGAAATTTGTGAAGACGAATTTGAACCTTTCCAACTCAATGGAAATTATCCTGAATCTCCTGCCACATCATTCTGGTTTGTAGCCGAAGGAGAAGCCGAAATTGAGGATCCAAATGACCCAGAAACCACCGTTCTCACTATGGGTGAAGTAAGCATCCCACTTGGTGAAGAAATTAGCCTGTTTGTTTATGTAATTGACAATGGAGTATGCGGTGCAACAGCCGATACGGTGGCTTTCTCATTAAATGACTGTCTGACCATTGAAATTCCGGATGCGTTTTCACCAAATGCCGATAATATCAATGACACCTGGTTCATTCCTAATTTGTACAAATACCCCAACAATAGCATTAAGATTTTCAATCGCTGGGGTTCTCAGGTATATGATGCAGCACCTTATGATGGCAGCTGGGACGGAAGATCAAATCATTCAGCTACCATAGGTGAAGAATTACCGGTAAGTACTTATTACTATGTTCTGGATCTTGGGGATGGCTCTGAGCCTTTTGCTGGATTCGTATTCTTACAACGTTGATTATGACGAACATGAAAAGAAATATAGCCCTCCTATTGCTTTGTGCTCTGGCCTATATCGCCAATGCTCAGCAGGATCCACAGTTCACGCAGTACATGTTCAACCCTTTGAGCGTTAATCCTGCCTATGCAGGCAGTGCCGATATGATTTCTATGGCTGCTATTGCCCGAAATCAATGGGTTAATTTTGATGGTGCCCCAAAAACACAAACCTTCACAATTCATTCTCCTTTGAAGCGTGAAAGCATTAGTCTCGGCGGATCCATCATCAACGATAGGCATGGCCCGGTAAAACAAACCATGCTTTATGCTGATGTGTCATACCGTATATTCATGGATAAATCGAAATTGGCATTTGGTTTAAAAGGTGGCGTAAATATGTATCGGGCAGATTTACTTTCCTTAAATCCATTGGAAAGTAATGATCCTGTTTTCGGAGCCAATGTTTCGGGTAAAACACTGCCCAATTTTGGCTTTGGTATGATGTGGTATTCCAAGCGGCATTATGTTGGTATTTCAGCGCCAAAACTATTGCAGAATAAACTCATTAATTCTATTTCACCAAGCTTTGATCAGAACACCGAAAGCCGACATTTCTTCTTAATGGCTGGAATGGTATTTGACTTAAATTACTACGTTAAATTTAAGCCTTCATTTATTGTGAAAGCAGTAGATGGCGCTCCTCTCTCTGCAGATGTAACAGCCAATTTCCTTTTCTACGACCGCTTTTGGGCAGGGCTCATGTACCGATGGGAAGATGCCGCTGGTGCACTAATTCAATACGAAGTGAACCGCACATTTAGAATTGGATATTCTTATGATTATACCCTTTCTGATATAAGCAACTATTCCAGTGGAACACATGAAATCATGATTGGTCTGGATTTGGGCAGAAAACCTGAGGCTGATGTTTCTCCAAGATATTTTTAATGATGAGGATAAGAACTAACAACGTTAATATGGCTGCTCTAATTCGCCGATCTCTTTTGATGACGTTTTTATCATACGCATCATTTCAACTCTGTGCCCAATCTTTGAAACATAAAGTGGCCATGGACTATGAGGCTAATCTCGACTTTGATGCCGCTGCTGAAATTTATGCAGACATTGCCGAAAAGAAAAGCGATGACAGCCTTGCTTTACGTGGCGCCGCACGCTGCTTTGAAGTTGTTGGAAATTATACCTCCGCCGAGCGTTTTATGCAAAAAGCCGCTACCGCTTCTTGGAAAAAACCTGCTGATTTACTCAATTATGCCAATGTACTTCGCAGAAACAAAAAGTATGAGGAAGCGAGTTTAGTGTATGCAGACTATCTAAAGTTAGTGCCTGACGCAAACTATTTAAGGCCCTATGTGGAAGACTCTCGTTTGATTGAAAAAATGATCCGCGACTCTGCCAGATTCAGTTTAAAAGTGGCAGCAAATATTAACTCTATTTACTCTGATTTCGGCCCTTGTATTGCAGATAGTCTCAACTTCTATTTCTCTTCAGCTAGGCCCGAAGGAAAGGGTAAAAACAGAACCTATCTCTGGAATAATCAAAGCTACCTCAACATTTTTAATGCTGTTCTTAATCAAGATACTTCCCTTAGAAATGCAACCCTCATCCCCTCTGGGATTAACTCTCGTGTGCATGAGGGAACTTTGAGCTATGATGCTGCTAACAAACGTATGTACATCACCCGAAATAATTTCTACAAAGGCGATGAGAAAAAAGATAAAGACGGGGTATTGGGACTCGCCATTTTTTCTGCCGACTATTCTGCAGGACAATGGGGAAGTTTAAGCCCTTTTGAATTTAACGATGTGGCTTTTAACACCGGACATCCTTCGGTAACTGCCGACGGAAACAGAATTTATTTCGTTTCTGATCGTCCCGGTGGATTTGGTGGTACCGACATTTGGTATTGTGATAAAGTAAATGGTGCATTCGAAGTACCTAAAAATCTTGGGGCTGAGGTTAATACTCCTGCCAACGAAATGTTCCCATTTGCCCAGGGCGATATGTTGTATTTTTCATCAGATGGGCATCCTGGATTAGGTGGATTAGATGTTTTCAGAGCTGAATATGTCAAGGGAATCTTAAAACAAATCAGAAATCTCGGTTATTCCATCAACACCACCAGCGATGATTTTGGCATCGTATTAATTGGTTCAGGAAGAAGAGGCTTTTTCTCCTCCAACCGTCCGGGAGGTACCGGTGATGACGATATCTACGAAGTTAGAATTGCCAAGCCAACATCCTTAAGAATTTCAGGCAAAACATTGCTTGCTATTGACGATAGCCCTTTGTCAAACACTACTATTATTCTAAAAGATGCTGACGGAAAAGAAGTAATGGAAGTGGTGGGCGACAGTGACGAAAACGGCCAATACTCCATCGAAATCCCTTATTCCGATGAATTGGTTCTCATGGCTAAAAAAGAGGGTTACTTACCTACCCTTTTGCAGCTAACCGCCGATCCGTTTTCGGGGTATATTGATGATGCCGATTTCCACATCAAATCATTTGAATATGCGTCTGAAGGACGCGTGATCTATGCCGATAACAATGCTCCTGTTTCAAAAGCTATTGTAAAATGTGCCGATATAGAAACTGCTGAGACTCAAACTATGGAAACAGGCATGGATGGTCGTTATTTCTTTGGTCTTCTACCCGGCAAACGATACAAAGTTGAAGCGTCATATCCCGAGTATTTGCCCCTATCTGTGGTGGTTGATACCCGCAACACACCCAAAGGATCCATCAACAACGATTTCAAATTATTCAAGGCGGAAAAAGGAACTGTTGTGCGTCTTGACAACATTTATTACGACTACAACAAAGCAGATATCCGACCAGATGCCGCCCTTGAGCTTGATAAGCTCATTCAAATTATGAATGATAATCAAACCTTGAAAATAGAGCTGAGCTCACACACCGACTCAAGGGGTAGTGATTCTTATAACCTCGATTTATCTAACCGAAGGGCCAAGTCTGCTGTAGATTATATGATCTCCAAAGGCATTAATAAAAATCGTTTGGTAAGCAAAGGATATGGTGAAACTAAACCTATCAATCATTGCACTAATGATGTAAAATGCTCCGAAGAAGATTATCAGATTAATAGAAGAACAGAGTTTACGATTTTGGATATTTAATGCCAAATCTACCTATAATATCGCCCAAAATTTTATATGAAAGATTGGTAAATGCCGTTAGAGTAACTGTTATAAACCAATGCAGGAATACGTAATTGGACTATTACTGATACCTAAAACGGTATAAATCCATCAACACATAACAGCAAAGCGAGGTTTCGACTGCGCTTTTTTTCTGCTCACAAACCTTTTTAATGATGAAGCAATCGCTGCTCTTTTGGGTAGTAATTATTAACCCTGTTGGGCATCACTTTTACCCAACCCAGCGCTTGTCTCAAGCAAGAAACTGTATGCCATCCTATTCCCTCAAAATGATGCAGCCCTGGATCATTTCCTCTTAAATATGTCCTAGCAGAATCCAGATCCAAATTTGCATTTAAAATTTCATTGTTCTTATACAACGAAAGGGCCAAAGCATGTTCTGGAATAAAGCTAGAACCTTTCATGTGGCCAACGGGAATACCGGCTTGAAAAACATGCCAATCAGAATCAAAAAAACTGAATGCTTCCAGAAGCTCTTTTGAAAAAAAGAAAATGTTCTCTTTATTGTTCTTGAAAAAAGCCCCACCTTTTCCACTTTCTATCCAAGGGGTTAAGGCATCGGCCTCTTTATTGGAAAGCTTTGAATAGGCCGGCTTATTTGATCTCTTAGGGCGTCTTTGCCCTGGTTTCGACAATCGTTTCAGCACCGATATAAAAAAGCCTTCGCCTGCCATCGTAATGCCAGGGAAAAACTGATATGCAAAAAGTCCATTTTTCGAAATTTCACGAATTCTCCATGAAGCATCAACGGGAACTTCCACTGATTCCCATTCGCCTGTAGCCAGCAACACTGCTATTTGATCCTCATTTTCTTCTTCTGCAAAAGTGCAGGTTGAATAAATGAGAAACCCGTTTTCATCAACCAATTCAACAGCCTCATTTAGAATATGGTTTTGTCGTATTGCACAAGTTCCAGGACTGCCTGGATTCCATTCTTTTCTAGCCCCAGGATCTTTTCGGAACATTCCCTCTCCGCTGCAAGGGGCGTCAATTACAACAATATCAAACCGTAATCCTGCGGAGGCTAATGTCTCCGGACTCGAATTACTAATAATCGTATTGGCGTGTCCGTAACGATTTAAATTATCTCTCAGAATCGCTGCACGACCAGGAATAATTTCATTTGACCACAGTATCCCTTGGTCCTTTAAAAAGTTCTGAATAATATGAGATTTCCCGCCTGGCGCTGCACACAAATCAAGAACTTTCAAATTTTCAGGCGATAAACTAAGCGAACTTAACACATGACCTAAAAACATAGAACTAGCTTCCTGAACATAATAATTACCCGCATGCCAAAGCGGATCCGCAGCAAAAATAAATCGTTTTTTGAGAATTATGCCATGCTCGTACCAAGGTAATATATCACCTGATGGCGTACTTTCTGATGGCTTTAGAATGTTCTTCTGGATGCTCGTAATACTTGCCGAATCAAGCCCTAAAATAATCTGATTGGCATGTTCAGGAAACTGGCCTTTTATTCGAGCAACAAATGAATTAGGAAGATCAGCTTCTTTATCAAACATTAATCTTCCTCCTCAATATCAATTTTTACCTTATCCTTTTCCTGCTCTTCATCCTTAATGAGTCTATCAAGCCAACCCTTTTTCTTTTCTTCTTTAGGCTTGGGACTCTCCTTTGTTGCCGGCTTATTTTTACTATTACCTAAAGTGTCTTCCTCCCAAGTAATAGTCATGTTTGTTCCTGATCCTTTCTCTATCCCTGTTTTTTCTTCGCCTTTATCCGCTTTTTTGAAGAACCCAAATTCATCTTTCAAAAGTTGTTTAAATTCCTCTTTTTCCGTTTTCAGATCTTCTCTTCTCTTTTCTCTTTGTGCATCCTTATCATACTTAAATTCCGGATTGGTAGTAGTTCCAAACATGGCAAGAAAAAACCTCCCACCTAAACCATCATCAATTTCTTCCCCAAACTCACTTTGCTTTTTCCTTAACAAATCACGAATTCTAAAATTCAAACTGTAATCAATGGTGTTATCAAATCCATGCTTACCCGATGCCGATATATCCATGGCATTCGATTGAATATCCATAGTGGGAATATATATTATTTTATTCTTAATTTCTATCTGATTATGAAGCGTTTTAAATTGAATGTGCTTCATTTTATCATCGAATTCATTTGGATCCGCGAATGTTGAAATAAGTTTGTTATTTCTTAAATATTCACTTATTTTCTGTAATGATTCAAGACCAATAAGTTCTCCGTTCTCGATAGTAAGATCAATCATGCTTTCAATACTTCCGGCATCTATACTGAGATCATTTCGCATTGAACTCCGGAAGGCAATATGTGCATTGGTTTTTCCTTTGAGATGCACATCCGTTATAAAACGCTGACCAAAGTTATCAAACTGTCTAAATAATTCACGGATGTCAATTTTTTGCATTGCTGCTTCGCAAATCAAAGTAAAATGCTCCGAATTAGCTTTCTTCCTCAGTGTGAAATCTGCCAAAAAAACACCTCCCGCGGTTTTAAAACTTACGGGGTGCATCCGAAGTTCCCCATTGAACAATCGAACAATCCCCTCAACATCACTCGCCACAAACTCCTTAAACCGCAATTCCTTCAATTGAAGGTTCAAATTGCAATTCACATTCTCAGGCATTTTGAGGGCAAAACTATTGCCGTCTGATGACTGCTCTTCCGACAAAAACTCAACCAAATCAATCCTTTCTGATTTAAAACTGGTTTCTATGGTCAGTGTTGCAGTGGGATCTAGTAGATACGGCAGAAGGTTTCGCATCATTCCCTCCGCCTCAAAAGGATTAGAGCCAATTGAAGCACTTAAGCCCTGAACAGCCGCATTACCATCTATCAAAACAAAAGTAGCTGCCAAATTGCTTAAAGTGTTCTTATTTCCTTTGAGTTTAAATTGGGCTTCCTTCAATACCAATCTTCCATTAATCTCTGCCTCTCTTAAATTTTGTGCGCTCCAACCCTCTTTATCAATAAATCCTTTGTACTTAATATCAGCAGTTAAACTCCCTGAAAATTGTTCAAGTGTGTCTAATGCAAAAAACTCCTTCGCTTCTTCTAATTCAATGTCAGCTACAAGTTGGATGTCCATATATGTTTGTTCCGTAAACTCAAAAGTTCCGGCAACTTGCACTTTTCCATTTCTGAATTTTCCTGTAGTCTCAAACAAGCGAATACTCGTTTTATCCTGAGTTGAATTAAGTTCAGCAGTACTTTGAATGCCGCTCAGTCGCTCTCCGCTTTCCTTGTGTTGAAGCTGTGCTCCCGAAAGCTCAATTTGCCCAGTCAACCTTTGCGCAGATCCTTTGCCAGTATATGCTCCATCAAAACTAAAAATGCCTTCAAGCAAATAGTCCGCTTCCATTTTACTCATCAAATCGGGTAAAATAGCATACAGAATATTCTTGTTGGCTGAACTCGTTCTGATGTTAATGTTTGCCCGTCCATTATTCCAATTCCCATCCAATCGCACTTCAGTGCCCCGCAATTCAAGATCCGTGTTTGAAATACGAATTCGATTGCCATTTTCACTGATCTCCAATTCAGCGTCTATTTCCAATTCTTCCCCTTTCAAATAAGAACTTCCCGCCAGTTGCAATCTTCTTAATTCGAGATTTCCTTGAATACCAATTTTTTTAATCTCTTCTGAAAAAGAGCCTTCAAGACCAACATCTCCAAGATCAGAACTTATAAATACATCATTTTGTAGATCTGAATAATTGATTTTCGAATCTTCCAGTTCCAACTCTTGAATATGAAACCGGAAATTCTTTGGAGGCAAGCTGTCCGTTGCTTCATTCCAAAAGTGGTAATTGTCGGTTCCGTCGGATTTAATCTTCAGGTTAATGATGGCTGCTTCAGCGCCAATGTAGTTAACGGTGTAATTACCGGCGAATAAGTCTATAATATTAAATGCAAGTGAAAGTCTATCTGCATAAAGTAATGTATCTCCCAAGCCAAAAGTGTCTTCAATTAAAACATCATTTAAATCCACTGAGGCTCGCGGAAAGTGTCGCCACAAACTAAAATCAACTTTACCTATGTTCATTTTACTCTTCAGTTGAGCTTGAACCTGCTGAAGAGCAAACGACTTAACTTCATCGGCAAAGAAGAATTGAACGCACAATCCGGTAACGAGTATTGAGCCAAAAAAAATGGCCAACACTTTAAGTCCGATGCGGAAAATTCGTTTCATGGGCTGAATGCGAAATTACAGTCAAAACACAGGCCAGAATTTTAGTTCACAAGGATCTGCGCACAGCCTTGTGTTGATTCTCTTAATCAAATAACGTGGATTCTGATAATTCCATATCCCCTTTCCCGAAATCACTTGCTATTACTGTACTTTATTCGCATATTAGCCATTCATATATCCATTTCCGACATGAATAAAAGAGAATTTCTGCGCCTTTCTGGTATCCTTGGTGCCGGCATCGCAATAAGCCCAATGATTGCTTGTAACCAGCCAGAGTCGGATAAAGCAGAAGCAAAAGATACTTCCGAAGAAAACAATCTTCCTCCTGTAGAATTCCTTTTGCCGGCACTTGGGTATGCTTTTAATGCGCTTGAACCATCCATTGACGCCATGACAATGGAAATTCATCACGGTAAGCATCATGCCGCTTATGTGAAGAATTTGAATTTGGCACTGGCAGAAAACAAAGCATTTGGCGGAATGAAAATCGAAGAAATTCTAGCTGCCGTTTCAGATCAAGAAACTGCCATACGTAATAACGGGGGTGGACATTATAATCACAGCCTGTATTGGCAAATTATAGCCCCAGGAGGCGGAAATGCGCCTGAAGGTGCTTTGCTTGATGCCATTACCTCTACTTTTGGCAGCGTCGAGAAATTTGCAGAAGATTTCAGTAAAGCCGCAACCACTCGTTTTGGCTCTGGATGGGCTTGGCTGAGTGTGGATGCCAACAAAAAGCTCTTTATTTCTTCAACTCCTAATCAGGATAATCCGCTGATGACTAAACTCGCCGAACAAAAAGGACAACCTATTTTGGGAATCGATGTTTGGGAACACGCGTATTACCTCAACTATCAAAACAAAAGAGCCGACTATGTGTCGGCCTTTATGAGTGTTTTGAATTGGAATAATGTTTCTGCTAATTACGCCAAGGTAATCGCATAAAAGCAAAAAACTACTGTTTGGTATAAGTGCCGTAAGGCAAAAACAGATCCCCTTCAAAAATGGCTTTAAACTCTTGATCCGTTGGATTAATCTTAACGGCCTCAAGTGTTCCATCCGCAGCAAAAATATCTTCAACTTTTGTAATTTCCTTTAGCTTTTGCTGGCGCTCCAAATCTTCAGAAAGGTTCAGATAAAATACCTCTAGGCGATTGGACTTAAGGTCAAACTTCCCAAGAAAAACAGTGTAAACATTTTGACCTTCGCCTGCTTCCTGGTTTAAAACCCAATATTCCTGATAGGGTTTTAATACAGCATTTTCGCCTAGTATGCCGTTTATATCTCCTGATTGATAGGATTCAGGACTAATTACAATATTGTCCAATTCCTCATCATCACTCACATAAACGCCAAGGAGCTCTGCCGGAAAAGTGCTCATGGTTCTAGCGTTTTGAGGCACCGGACTTTCAAAATACACTGCCGTGCAAGAGCTCAGCAAAAAGCTCATGGCTGATATCGCTAAAAAAATTGGGTGTTTTGAAATGCTCATGACATTAAGTTTTATTGAATATCTAACGATTAGAAAAACAATTTATTCCGTAATCAATGTATAAACGATGGCCGCAAATCCCACGACAAAGCAATAATAAGCGAAATATCGAAGCTTACTCTTCTTTACCAATGTAATCATCGCTTTACAGGCAAAAAACCCAAAAACGAAGGCCGCAATAAACCCAGCTACATAAACACCAGAAGATGCTCCGCTCCACTCAGCTTCTCCACTCATCAGGTCTTTAGCAATTTTGCCAAAAATGAGTGGAACCACCATCAAGAAAGAAAATCGAGCGGCTCGCCCCCTGTCAACCCCAAGCAAAACAGAGGTAGAAATGGTAGCTCCGGAACGCGAAATACCAGGCAGAATAGCAATGGCTTGGGAAATTCCAATAATAATCGCATCACCAAAACCAACTTGTTTGCCCGTTTCTTTAGCTCTGTCTGCAAGAAACAACAAGAGCCCGGTTATTGCGAGCATGGCTCCAACCAAAAGAATCTGACCTCCAAATAATTGTTCAATTTCTTTTTCAAAAAGGAGTCCAATTACAGCCGCTGGAATAATAGAAATAACAATTTTCAATGAAAATCGTGTTTCGTCATTCCATTTAAACGAAAAGAGTCCTTTTAACAAGTCGGAAATATCTTTTCTGAAAACCACTACGGTACTTAATGCTGTTGCAAAATGAACCAGGATGGTAAATGCCATGCTCTCTTCCGCTAGACTCTTATCTCCAAGAACCGCCTTAGCTAATTCTAGGTGTCCGCTGCTACTAACCGGTAAAAACTCCGTGAGCCCCTGTATAATTCCAAGAATAATCGCTTGAAGAATAGTCATCTTAGAGCCGCCTTATTGTTTGGGCTTTTTAAGAATAGCATAAAATATAAAGGCGAAACCCGAAAGAATCACAATGGGAGCTACAGTTATTCGACGTGGACTGAATATTTCTTCGGAAAATTCACGAGGGTCCTCGCTACCACCACCTGAGAGAAGAATAAATCCGAGGATGATTACCAATAAACCTACTAATAAAAGCAAGTAATTCTGCTTTTGAAATGCAAACTCTTTATCCCGATTTTCTGACATAATTTCTTAATAAAATTGCTCTCTGCGCAATCTGATGTATCTGCGAACCGCCAATTTAGTAGAAATCCACGATATGAGAATCGCTAAGATAAATACTATACCAAAAAGCTGTGCAAACAAGCTCAAATCTTGCGCCGTCGAAAGGTAAGGAAGGTTTTGCCTCATCAAATAAACCCCAGTCATAATTAATGTAAAAGCCAAAACTCCTGAATAAAAGCCATACATAATCCCTTGCTTCACAAATGGTCGCTCAATAAAACTGCGCGTTGCGCCCACCAATTGCATGCTTCGAATCAAAAATCGCTTTGAATAAATAGCCAGTCTTATGGTATTATTAATGAGAGCAATTGCAATTACCAGAAGCAAAACACTAAGAACTAAAAGATACAAACTAGCTTGATTCACATTGCGATTCATATTCTCTACCATCATTTTCTGGTAAACCACCTCGCGCACCATAGGGTTTTTCATCAATTCCTCTTCAATGGCGGTTAAGCTATCAGTTGAGGCAAATGCTGCTTGCATATATATTTCAATAGAGGCTGGTATTGGATAATACCCCAGAAAATCAACAAACTCCTCTCCTAATTCCTTTTCCATTGTTGCAGTTGCATCCTCGCGGGTAACATAACGCGCCTCGCGGGTAAATTCCCTAGCATCCAGATCTTTTTTCAATGCTATTATTTCTGCTTCAGAGGCATCATCTTTCATGAATACCTGAACCTGCACGTTTTCTTTGAAATAGTCTGCAACTCGCTTTGCATTTAATAAAACCAGACACAAAAATCCAAGCATCACCAATACCAATGTAATGCCCACAACTGTTGATACGGCTGCTGTCCACTGGCTTCTGCCCCTTTTCACTTTTGGTTCTTTCATGGTCATTTATTCCGGCATGAAATTAAAGAGGATTCACGCTGATTAATTCCGAGGCTTTCTAACTTACGAACTATGGAATGCGAACATCCAAAAAAAATGGTGAAGATACCTTGCTATTCACAAAGAAAATATTGAAACACCTTAAAAATCGCAGCCAAAACTGCACACATTCTGAGTATGTAATCAATGAGTTTTGAATTCTCTTTTGTCTTCCTTAATTCCATTGTCATGCTATGATCAGCAGAGTCGCATTCGTTCAACCTAAGCACTATTGATTCATTTGTAATCTTGTGCAAATCGTTAAGTCGCTTTCTATTATTGGTAGAAATTAGGAGTTTGAGCTCCAGATTTTCGCTTCGAAGCTTGAAAATAATCCAAAATAATGCGTACCCACCCAGAACGATTGGAATACTAACACTATCAAAGAATTCGACATACGAATTTTTACTTAAAAAGGGTAGTATGAAGATTATTGCGACAGTCACCACTCCAGTCCACTTGAAAACCTTATAAACCGACTTCATTTTCTCGCAGTTTTAATTTTGTTCTTTTTCGTTCAGGGCTCATTCCTATGCCGATATATATGGTTTTTCAGTTCGGATCGATCATGTATTCGTAACCAAGTGCCCGTCGATCGTGCTTTCCAGAAAATGTTCTGTACCCCGCATCTTCTATTGTTGAACTAACGAATTTAATTCATCGCCCCCTTGAATTGTCTCATGAACTCCTGTCTAAGCAATTCTTCTTTCTTCATATTTGTAGTGTTAAGCTTAAAAAAAAATTGAGGGGGAATTTCCAACTTACGCACTTAGTACGATACTACCAAAAAAGCCCCCGAAACTCGGAGGCTTTTTAAAATTCATCTAAAATTCTCAGTTTTCTGAGATCTCTTGCATATCTTCCGGGGTAGCGTCGCGCACAGAAATCACTTTGCCTTCATAAACCAAATCTTCACCAGCTAGAGGGTGATTGAGGTCTATCACTACAGAGTTCAATTTCTTTTCTACAACTACGCCGTACATTACATCTCCATTTTCATCTTCAAAAGGAACAACAGCACCTTCTTCGAGTACTTCTTCATCTAATTCACCGTCCACAATGAAATCGGAGATCGGAAATTCAACATACGCATCCTCCAGCTCTTCACCAAAGGCTTCGTCACAAGGAATCGACACTTCAAAGTTTGCGCCTGCCTCCAAGCCTTCCAGTGTATTGGAAAGTTTTTCTAACAAGGGTTCTGTTCCAAAAATAAAACTGAGCGAACCATCTTCGCGGGTATCTTCCACGAGTTCGCGCTCCTCGTCATCAATGTAAAGCTGGTATTCCAACTCTACCACTTTGCCTTTTGTAATTTTCATCTACTTACTTGTTTGTTCAGGATTTGAATAATGAAAGCTTTTTACACAAGCTTCCACTTCGCGAAGATACTCCCGTTTATCGAATTTTGGCGCGAATACAAAGCCTTCTATGGTTACAATTTTTCCTCTTCGCTCATCAAATGTTGTTAATGACACAAATGGCCCGCCCATAAATGCATTCTCCATTTTCCACAAACCCCTCATTTCAACAGCATATTTCCCTTCTATGCTTGTTTCAATCATCAAGGGATCATCGTGAACACGTTCTGTAGTCATATAGCTCCCAAAATCAGGGCCTGGCATCCACTTCTTAAACACAGAATCTCTTTTGTTGAGCAAGAATGATTTGGTGAAAGTGCTATCATCCGTGTAAGGATACTCGTAAATAACAATACCCTGCTGAACATCATGCATTTGTTGGTCTTTTGGCCTAGCAGTGACTTTATGGGCCCAAACAAACTCATCATGATTTTCCATTATTTTACTCAAATCAGGAAAGAGTAATTCAATTTGCCTTTCTAAACGAATTTGAGCGCTGGCTTCTTTATTTCCAAATACCTCAAAATAATTAATTAGTCGCTTGTATTCCGCTTCATTAATTCTGTCTTTAACAACATTCGAAACCTTCTTAAACTCAAGAATAAAATCATCAGCAGTCATGGCAGAACAATTGATCACAATCTGATCTCTGGCATACTGCTCTTGTATCACCTGAACTTTTGGGGTTTTGTAATTTATGTTATCGCGAATATCTACAAACAAGATGTTCCTATGTGGATGTATGAATTTATCAAAATTTGCATGATTAAAATGCTGATAATCAAACATTCGCTCGAACTGCGGCATGCTTGGAATGGGCTTACTCAAAGCCTCTCTTACAACGTCACCTGCCGTGCCATTCCAGTAGATGTCATCCATAATTACCATAACTTCACCCGCCTTTCCAATGTAGCCAGGCAGCATGTCTCTTCGATTCACCGGCTGAGCGTCTTGGCAGGATACCAGAAAGAGCAAAAATAAAAAACTTAAAATTTTCTGCGTTCTGAAATATTTTAAAGGGCTTGTCAACATTTGAACTTGATTAGCACACAAGCTCATCAACTATGCTTTGAAATAATTATTTTCTGTCCGGGTTGAAGTTTGTCCAAATTCTTACCCTTGTTGAGTTGGCGCAGATCGTCCAAGCTGACCCCTTTATATTTATCGGCAATAATCCAGAGGGACTCTCCTTTCTTTACAGTATGATGTTTTGCCGCTGTATTGTTGCCCGTTGAAGCATTGCTAGTGCTCGATTTATCAGCGGTTGATGGCGGATTTTTAGAATAGATCACAAGCTGCTGACCCGGCGTAATTGTGGTGTTACGGAGATTGTTCCATTTCATGATGTTGGAAACCGTAACCCCATGGCGATCAGCAATTTTGCCTAACATATCGCCACTTTTAACCTTATAAGTGAGTTTATCTGATTCTACTTTTGCGGGCGCAATAATTTCTTCTGGCACATTTGCTGTTGCAGCAGGTTTGAAATCGTAAATATTGGCTTCATTGCTCATAAAAACACCAACGCGATCTACAGGCAAACGCAAATGTTGATTCCCATTGGTGCATGGAATATAGCCTTTGCGATACACTGGATTCAATTCGGCAATTGATTCAGAAGTCATGCCTGTATAGGCAGAAATCTGATCAAAACTGATGGCATGTTTTATATGAAGCGTATCACATTCAAAATAGGTATAGGCTGGAATTTCAGGATAAATATTGTGCTCTGAGGCATAATTCATCACATAATTTACGGCAATAAAAGCCGGCACATAACCTTGTGTTTCTTTAGGCAAAAAGCTTTTGATCTCCCAGAAATCTCTTTTACCTCCAGACCTACGAATAGCTTTGTTCACGTTCCCTGGGCCGCTATTGTAGGCCGCCAGAGCCAAATTCCAATCATCATACATCCCATATAAAAAACTCAAATACTTACAAGCAGCATCGGTTGCTAATGCGGGATCCATGCGCTGATCGCAATAAGAATCTACCTGAAGATCATACATTTTTCCGGTTGGGTACATGAATTGCCATAAGCCGGCTGCTCCAACTCTCGAAATAGCTCCTGGATTCAGAGCAGACTCAACTACGGCCAAATACTTCAGTTCTAATGGCATATTATGCCTCTGAAGGGCTTCTTCAAACAAAGGAAAATACACATGCGATAATCCCATTACCCTGGAAGTTAGTGCACGCTTTCTAACTGCATAAAGATCTATGAAGCCCTTAACGGTGGGGTTGTAAATCAATTCCAGCGGCGTCTCTCGATCAAGAAGCTCCATCCGTTTGTTATATTCTGAATCACTAAAAGTGGGCACAAATCCGGACTCGTATTCATAGAGGTTCAGTAGAACGGTATCCGTTGAATAGCAGTAATAGCGGAAGAATTCTGAACTCAACAAACTATCCATCATTGCTACAATTGGATCATCTCCCTCTATAAAAGGAAGCACATCCTGAATGCTAGTGTCTCTAACATTTTCCGTTTGCGCCTGAAGCGCATTAGTTAATCCACCGAATAACAAGCCGGCGAATAACAAAATTAATATTTGCGTCTTTTTCATAACTGTTCCAACGAGGCTAAAGATAGTTATTAAGTAAATCGTGACTTTTAACAGAAAAAAGGACTTCTCCACAAAGCATTGCTAATCCTTTTCAATGTTAAATCAGTTATATCCATTAAAACCATCCAATAAATCCTCCATCATAGCTTCAAATACAAGCCATAACGAAATTTTCCTTGCGTAATTTAAAACGCAAAACGAAGCCTTGTAGTGCGTAAAACCAAAGAAAATTAATTGGAAAGAATCTTTTCCGTTTGAGCGCTGAATGACAATAATTTACGCTCTTCAAATGACGCTCCAATAAGCTGTAATCCAAATGGTAAACCATCTGATTTTTTGGCAAGCGGAATCGAAATGGCAGGATTTCCGGTAAGATTAGCGAGCACAGTGAAAATATCCTGTAAATACATCGCAATCGGATCATCACTTTTATCTCCAATTTTAAATGCCGCATCTACGGTTGTGGGCATCAAAATGAAATCATACGATCTGAATATTTCATTTACCTTGTCCCGAAGCACTCTGCGTACTTTTTGCGCTGAACCGTAATAGGCATCATAATAACCCGACGATAGCACAAAGGTGCCCAGCATAATTCTGCGTTTCACTTCAGCCCCAAAGCCTTCAGATCTTGACTTTACATAAGTTTGTTCAATTCCCGCAGCTTCTGGATTGCGATACCCGTAGTGAATTCCATCAAATCGAGCCAAATTAGAACTGGCCTCTGCTGTTGTTAGCACATAATAGGTTGGAATCAAATAATCAAGAAAAGGGAACTCTACCGGTTCAACTATATATCCTAATGACTTGTACTTAGCAATAAGCTCTTCCATGGCCTTTTTCAGCTCCGGATTCAAGCCCTCACTTTCTAATCCTTCTCGCAAATAGGCAATTTTAATCGGGCTTGCTAAAGAGCTAAGGTTTTCCAAATCCTCTACCGGTTTACCTGAGCTCGTGCTATCATACTCGTCTTGCCCGGCAATAACCGACATTAGAATAGCAGTATCCTCTACATTTCTGGTAATTGGTCCAATCTGATCAAAAGATGATCCATAGGCAATTAATCCCCAACGAGAAACCCTTCCATAGCTTGGTTTATATCCAACTGTTCCGGTAAAAGAGGCCGGCTGCCGAATGGAGCCTCCTGTATCTGATCCTAATGCAGCGGTGCACATACCCCCTGCAACTGCCGCCGCGGAACCACCTGATGAGCCTCCGGGAACTGTTTCCGGATTAAGCGGGTTTTTTACTATTCCAAATGCTGAGTTCTCATTTGAACTTCCCATTGCAAACTCGTCACAATTAGTTCTTCCAATGATAATTGCGTCTTCAGCGAGCAGTCTTTCAATAACAGTAGCCGAAAATTGCGACTCAAACCCAAGAAGAATTTTGGATGATGCCGATACTTTATGGCCCTTATAACAGATGTTGTCTTTAATGGCAATTACCATTCCCGCTAGTTTTCCCGAGGTTCCGGCTTTGATTTTTGACTGTATACGAAGGGCTTCAGACTTGGCCTCCTCATTAAAAACTTCAAGAAATATATTGAAATCAGCGTCTTGCTCAGTTTTTTCCAAATAGGCATTTACGAGGCTAACCAAATCGATTTCGCCTGAAAAAAGCTTCCTGCGTATCTCAGAATACGAATCAAACGTTGATATCACAGTAATGCTCAGTTCTCGACTTTGTCTTTGCTTTGACTGTCTTCTCCGCGAGTTGCGTCTTTGAACTCTTTCATGCCTTTTCCGATGCCCTTCATCAACTCAGGTATGCGTTTCGCCCCAAACAACAAAATAATTACAACTGCAATTAAAAGAATCTGTGTTGGGCCGATCATTCCGGCTTCGAAATTTGTGAGTCCCTCCATGATGTGAGTATGTGCTGCAAAAGTAGCAAAAAATGACCCCGCATCAATAATTTAAAGAGGAATATTATCAATCAACCTTATCCCTTCCATCCAAGCGGCAATCAAAATTCTAGCCTTTTTTCCTTTTTCCACTTTTTTAGAAAAGTTCTCTGCGTCAATCACCGTGAGGTATTCCACTTCAATTTGACCATCAAATTCGAGCTTAATAATGGTTCGGCGAATCAAGCTTTCTTGAGTTGGTGGGCTCCAGTTTTCTTTTACCTGGAGCAAGGCCTGATACAATTGCGCCGACCTTTTTCTGGCCTCAGTGCTCAATCGCTCATTACGTGAGCTCATGGCCAGTCCACTTTCTTCACGTATAATAGGGCATGAAACGATTTGAATATTCTGAAATTCCTTTTTACACAATTCCTTCACTAAAGCAAGTTGCTGAAAGTCTTTTTCGCCAAAAAATGCAAAATCTGGATTTACGATTGTGAATAATCTTCTTAACACGGCCACAACACCATCAAAATGACCCGGTCGCAATGCGGCTTCAAGAGTAGAGGTAATTAACCCATAATCAATAACTTCGGTACTCTGACTCCCGGGGTATATGTCCAATATTTCAGGAGTAAATAAAATATCACAGGAGCTGGCCATCAATACCTCTTTATCGCGCTCAATGGTTCTTGGGTATTTATTAAAATCTCCTGGATCATTGAATTGGGTAGGATTCACAAAAATGCTGCAAACGGTATGATTTGCTTTTTCAGCACTCAAATCAATGAGTGATAGATGACCTGAATGCAAGGCTCCCATGGTCGGCACAAAACCAAGTGTTCCATTGCGGGACTTCCATTTCCCTGCAATTTGCTGCAATTCAGACCCAAGGCTTATTTGATCCAAAATCAATCGTTTAGAAAGGCTAAAAGGGATCAAAGCTAAAAGAAAGGATTGATTGTAGAGCTATTTTTCGCTACCTTTGCATAACACTCATTGTAAAAAGCCTTCTAACATGAGCAAAGCGCGCGTACTATTTGTTTCCCAAGAACTGACACCCTTCCTTCCTGATTCTCCAATGGCTTGCATTAGCCGGCAGTTACCTCAGGGTATACATGAAAAAGGTAAAGAAATTCGCATTTTCATGCCCCGTTATGGTAAAATTAATGAACGCCGGCATCAGTTGCACGAAGTGATTCGGCTTTCAGGAATGAACATGGTTATTAATGATTCTGATCACCCTCTGATCATTAAAGTTGCCTCCATTCCCACTGCAAGAATTCAAGTCTATTTTATCGATAACGAAGAGTATTTCAAACGCAAAGCCCTTACTCATGATGATGATGGCAAAGCTTTTGCCGACAATGATGAGCGTGCAATGTTCTTTGTGCGCGGAGTGCTTGAAACAGTAAAAAAGCTTGGCTGGTCACCAGACATCATCCACTGTCATGGATGGATGACTGCCTTAATGCCTTTGTACGTGAAGAAGCATTACAATAAGGATCCACACTTTAGCAATTCTAGAGTGGTGTTTTCGCCTTACAATAATGCATTCGACGGCACCTTGAGTGCGGATTTGCCTAAAAAATTAATGCTTGACGGTTTCAGTAAAAATGACGTTCATTTAATGGACCATCCTAATCATAGTAACCTGCTCAAGATGGCGGTGAAATACTCTGATGGCATTATTCACGGACCTGATGAGTTAGATGAAGATACTCTTTCATACATCAACTCAATTGATCGTCCGATTCTGCGTTATTCTAATCAAGAAAACTGCGTAACTGAGGTAGATCAGTTCTTCGATTCCGTTTTGGAGTCGAAAGGTATTTTGGTTGAAAACTAAGCGCAGACTTAATTCTATAGTATGCAAAATATTTTGAAGCGGCTTTCAGGAGCCGCTCTCTTTTTGATCTTAGTGCTGCTGTTGGGCACGCAAAGCTGCACCAAACCGGAACAAGAAGTTGGTCTAGAGCTTCAACCAGAAGAAGATCTGCTAAACGTTTTAGTAACTGATTCATTCACAATCAATTCGGCTAATTTGGACGAGGATTCTTTGAGAGCGGATGAATTGTCTTTGTCCTTAGCGGGTAACTATATCGATCCTGTTTTAGGAACTGTAAGCGCCTCTTTTTATTCTCACATTCGATTATCTACTAACAACGTCAATTTCGGTGTGCCAAAGTATTTGCGCGCTGATTCTATTATTCTTTCTCTCATTTATGATGGTAATGCTTATGGGCAAACTGCCCCGCAAGAATGGGCCGTTTACGAGGTTTTAGAAGATTTTTATATCGATTCTACTTATTTCACAAATAGAAACTTCAATAAATCGGCCTATAACCTCATAAAGCCCGGGTTTGAATTTCAGGAAATCAATACAGATGACTATATCCCTTTTGCTGAAGATTCCTTGCCTCCTCAACTCAGACTTCATTTAAGAGAAGATTTCGCTGAGCGATTTCTTGAATTAAGCGGAAGCAGTGTTTTAACGAATAATGCCTCTTTCTTAGAGTATTTCAAAGGAATAGAGCTGAGATCATTAAGTCAAAATGGTGGTGTTGCTCGTTTTAATTTGTTAAACCCTAATTCCAAAGTCACGCTTTACTATACGGATCTGTTGAGCAACGAAGCCAAAACATTTTCATTTAACATCAATTCCGATTGTGCCAGGATTAATCATTTTGAGTTTGATTACACCGGCACCGATTTCCAAGGAATTGAGGAAAATGAGATCAGTACAACTATACTTCGAGGGGTGCAGGCCGGATCAGGATTAAAGACTCAAATCTTTTTTCCATTTCTGAAAAACTTGAATCTTCAAGAAGGAAGAACAATTAATCGAGCAGAACTCATTTTGCCTCTCAATCAAAATGCGCTAGGTGATTACGATCCCCAATCGCTCCTGTTCTTACTTACAAAGAACGACGACGGTGAGTTTGTTGCTACGCCTGATCAGCTGGAGGGGACCTCACACATTGGTGGGATTTATGATGCGGTTAATAAAGAATATCGCTTCAATATTGCTCGTTTTGTGCAAGAGGTACTCAATGAAACCGTTGCAAGTGACACTTTGTATCTTGTTTCTAATAATTCAGGGGTGAGTGTTTCCAGGGTTCTCATTAACTCTCCGGAAGCTTTTCCTGAAAATCCTGAGCAAAACATGAGATTGAGAATCACCTTCTCTAATTAATTTGCAGCAGGAGAATATTATTTAATTTCGATGCTTTAATCGGGCCTAATGCCCATACACTTATCTATATGTGCGGAATCGTTGGTTATATAGGCGATCAGTCGGCCTACCCTATCCTGATCAAAGGCCTTAAGAGGCTGGAATACAGGGGTTATGACAGTGCGGGAGTAGCTTTGCTTGATAAGGGCGAAATGCTGGTGTATAAGTGCAAAGGAAAGGTGAGCGATCTAGAGAGCCATGCTCAAGGAAAAAATCTTAATGGCAACATTGGAATTGGTCATACCCGATGGGCAACACACGGACAGCCCAACGACATCAATGCACACCCACATCTCTCAGGAGATGGACGATTGGCAATAATCCACAACGGAATTATCGAAAACTATTTCACTCTAAAAGAAGAGTTGATAAATAGAGGACATGTATTCAAAAGCGATACCGATACTGAGGTTTTGGCTCACCTCATCGAAGATGTACAGAAGAAAACAAATGTGGATTTGTTTGAGGCCGTAAGAATTTCTCTCAATGAAGTTGTTGGGGCCTACGCCATCGTAATTCTCGATAAAGCCGATCCTAATAAACTCATCGTTGCGAAAAAAAGTAGTCCGCTTGTAATTGGCATTGGCAAAGACGGCGATTACTATGTGGGCTCTGATGCTACGCCTATTGTAGAATACACCAAAAACGTGGTGTATATGGAAGACGAAGAGGTTGCTCTAATTGATCGTGAAGCGGGCCTAAAAATCGTTACCATTAAAAATCAATCCAAAACGCCATACGTTCACGAGCTTGAAATGCAACTTGAAACCCTTGAAAAAGGTGGATATGACTCATTTATGCTCAAAGAAATTTATGAGCAGCCCCGTTCCATTCGCGATTGCTTCAGGGGTAGATTAAGCCTACAGAAAGGATTAATAAAGATGGCTGGCATGGACGAGCATGAAGAGCGTTGGAAAAAAGCAAGCAGAATTATTATCGTTGGATGTGGAACCTCCTGGCATGCCGGTTTGGTAGCAGAGTATTTATTTGAAGATTTGGCTCGAATCCCTGTTGAAGTTGAATATGCCTCAGAATTCAGATACCGCAATCCGGTTTTGAGTGATGACGACATCGTGATTGCAATTTCGCAATCAGGCGAAACTGCCGATACCCTCGCCGCTATTGAACTAGCTAAAGAATACGGCGCTTTTGTTTTTGGCGTTTGTAACGTTGTTGGATCTACTATTTCTCGCGCTACACATAGCGGCGCTTATACACATGCCGGACCAGAAATAGGCGTTGCCTCTACGAAGGCTTTTACAGCTCAAGTAACAGTCTTAACGCTAATGGCTTTGGCCGTTGGACACATGCGCGGAAGTATTGCTCCGGATCGTTTGCACCGACTTATGGCTGAAATAAACAGCGTGCCTGATAAAGTTCAATGCGCTCTGGAATCAAATGATCTCATCAAAAAAGTGGCAGAAATCTATAAATCTGCTAGCAATGCACTTTACTTAGGTCGGGGTTACTGCTTCCCCGTTGCTTTAGAAGGGGCTTTGAAACTTAAAGAAATTTCTTACATACATGCTGAGGGCTACCCTGCCGCAGAAATGAAACATGGCCCTATCGCTTTGATTGATGAGAATATGCCTGTTTTTGTAATTGCTACTCAGGATAAGAGCTATGAAAAAGTACTGAGCAATATACAAGAAGTTAAAGCTCGCAAAGGAACTGTAATTGCCATTGTGACCGCCGGTGATAAAAGGGTTAGAGAATTGGCCGATCACGTAATTGAAATTCCTAAAACCGACGATTGTTTGGTCCCGCTGGTGGCTGTAATTCCGCTTCAGCTTCTAAGTTATCACGTTGCAGTGATGCTTGGTCGAAATGTGGACCAACCCCGGAATTTAGCCAAATCGGTTACTGTAGAATAGTTACTACCGGCACTTTCTTTTTCCTTTCTCTTCTTTTCACCCAGGCATTAATAAAAATGGTGCCGAGAATTATAATGGCGCCCAAATAAAACCCTGGGGTCATCTTCTCGTCTTCACCGTAAAAAATTAAAGCCAGAATAATGCCGTAAACTGGTTCAAGGTTGATAGTTAGAGCAACAGTAAACGGGCTTAATTCTTTCATCACCAAAACACTGCCTACAAAAGCAAAAGCTGTTGCAACTGTTGCCAATATCAAAAGAAGCCAAAAATCTCTGCTTGAAATATGGAGTATTTCCGGGTTTAATTCGCCGTTGAAGAATAGGAAAGCGCTTATTCCAACAAAACCGGCAATTAATTCATACAAGCCAATTTTAACGGCATCATTTCCTTTTACCAAAATGCTATTAAATGTTGCAAAAACAGCTGCTAAAAATGCGGATAATAGCCCAAGCAAAATCCCTGCTTTGTATTTGAATTCGAAACTGAATATCAGAACCAGACCTGCTATTACTACTAAGCCCAATAAGATCTCCAGCAAGTTGAGCTTTTTGGAAGTTACCAATGGCTCAAATAGTGCTACAAATAGTGATGCCGATGCAAGGCAAGCAAGAGTTATGCTAATGTTTGAGACTTTGATGGCCATAAAAAAACTTATCCAATGACCGGCAATCAATACTCCTACTCCTCCATATTTGAGCAATTCTAATGGTTTCACGCTCATACTTCTCCTTGTAATCCCCACAAAAAGAATAAGCGCTGCAGAGGCTAAAAGTGTTCTGAACCAGACCAATGGAAAAGCCCCAAGACTTATTTCCTCGCCCAGAATAGCAGTAAATCCGAAAATAAGCACAATAATGTGCAAGAGAATAAGATTTCCTAAACGACTCATTTTTATGCTCTCCCTTCCGTCTCAGTAACACCGCCCGAAATCACATATTTCATCACATCAGCGGCCGGCAAATCGATTGGGGTAATGTGTTCAGCCGGCACAATCCATAGATTTCCAGAAAGAGAATAGGAGAGCGGAAAATAAACCGCTACTTTATCATTATTCTGCAAAAGCCCTTTGGCATCGTCATCCGTAACAAATCCAATTCGTTCTAATTTAAGCTCCTTATCCATTAGCACCAATACAGGGCGGGAGAACTTCTTCTTTTGTCCAACAAAAGCTCCAACCAAATCATTGAACGTGCTATATATCGTTTTGATTAATGGAACGCGCTCCAAAAACTTATTAAACCAATGATGGAATGGCTTAAAAATGAGGCTGGTTCCCAAAATTCCGATTGCGGTTAAAGAAAGGAGTAAAATCAACAATCCTAAACCAGGTGGTTTCTTTTCAAGAGGGATCACACTATCGAAGAATACAAACATTTTATACAAAATATAGCCCGTAACTACAAGGGGAACAGAAATTAAAACACCGTTAAAAAAGTAGCCCAAAAACCGCTTAATGTATGCCTTAGCCATTGTTTAGAAATTTGAACAAAGCTACAACTAGAAGCATGATTCATGAAAAATGATTATTTTCATCCCCTAAATCATGAAAACCAATCTAAATGCGTGATTATCAAGAGCTATTTAAAGCTGAATTCCTAAGCGGTGTGTTTCGCTTGGTAAAATCCACCTGGTGGAAATATGTGATCATCTATTTGATCCAGGTAATTGTGTCAATTATTGCCTTCATTCCTTTAATTCTGTCGGTCTTCAATTTCGATTCATTCAAGGAGTTAATTAAAGATCCTGAAGGTTATGGAGAATTAATTCGCGACAATCCGGAGTTGATGTTTTCATTCTTAGGTGCTGATGGCGATTTTACCGGCATCATTTTGGGCGGATCGATTTTCTTCATTATCATGTTGCTCGTTGGAAGCTGGACTACCAATGTGTATTTCAAACTAAACCAAGCGATAATTGTTGGCGGAAACGCAGAATTAGGGACGGTGATGGGTAAAGGATTCGATAAAAAATTTGGACAGCTCATTGGTTTATCGCTCGTGCTTTTTGTAGTATATCTTCTTTCCATTGCAATTAGCATCGGAATCGGATATTTTGCACATTGGTCATGAGGAGTGCTTGTTTTCCTCGTTCTTATAATCTTTATGTTGCGTTTTATTTTAGCCGCGCCGGCATTAGTTCACGGGGAATTGAGTATCTCGGATTCCATTTCCTTCAGCATGCAAAAAATCGATTTCAGCAGGTCCTTAAAACTCGCTCTAGCTGGAATTCTTTTTGTAGCAGCTGTCCTGATTGCTTCACTCATAATTTCGCTCCTCTCTTTTATTTTGCTCTTAATCCCAATCTTGGGATTTATCATCTATTATGCTATACAAATGTCATTTACTGGATGTACCAATGCATTTATATTTGGCGCAATGAGTGGATTGTACTATCGATATACGGAAAATACTCATTCAGAGTTAGATATAAGCGCACATTTAACTGATCAATAATAATTTGTATGACAAAGATTGCCTTCCTCCTTGCAATTCCCTTGCTATTTGGCGGTTGCGACAAAATCAAAACGGTAACGTTTAATTCAGAATTCTCAGTGAAATTTGAAGTTGATGAAACGGATACCGGAATGAACATTCCGTATCATGAAATGGAAGCTATTAATCTAGCCGATGATCCAGATTTGGCTCCCTATATTGATGATATTAAAGACATCAAAATCAAATCAATCTCCTATAAAATTGAAAATTATACGGGAACGGAGGATATCACTTTTGATGCTGAAATTGGCTTTGCCCCCTTCTCGGCTACATCATCTGACGTTTTCTCATCAACCGGAGGAGTACTTTTATTCGATAAAAGTCAGGAAACAACCAAAACCTTGCTCTATTTTAATCCCT
>Ga0209284_10001120_pt1 | contig 42193 bp, 55 predicted proteins | sample FRY03_FD_187211 | JGI IMG/M metagenome (GOLD analysis project Ga0209284, IMG submission 187211) | Freshwater microbial communities from Lake Fryxell liftoff mats and glacier meltwater in Antarctica - FRY-03 (SPAdes) (version 2) | ecosystem: Environmental > Aquatic > Freshwater > Ice > Glacier... | reverse complement strand
ATTTTGAAATTATCTGAGAAAACAAAGTTATATTTGCCATGAGAGGGATTTTTTTGTTACGCAACTCAAAGGTAATTTGAGATACGGAATATTCCCTCTTATTTTTTAAACGTTTAGGACGCTATTGATTATTCATCAAAATTTAATTAGTTTGTTTTTATAGTATATATAAATTATTTTGTTATTTTATCGAAATCGGCCAAAGGCCAATATCAATTTATACCTTAATTAATTGCATTATAAAAATTCACTATTGACCACTTAGATTGCAGTTTTTTAATTTTAATAAAAAAACATCAAATTTTTCTTTAGCGGGATTTGATTATCAATAATTAATTCCTACATTTGCCAGCCCTTAAAAAGGGGTAATAGTTATTTATATACATTATATATGCCAACAATTTCACAATTAGTACGAACAGGAAGAGCCACAATTACTAAGAAGAGTAAATCGGCTGCTTTGGAATCGTGTCCTCAAAGAAGAGGGGTATGTACGCGTGTTTACACCACTACACCTAAAAAACCAAACTCTGCAATGCGTAAAGTTGCAAGGGTTAGGCTTACAAATGGTAAAGAGGTGAACGCATACATTCCTGGAGAGGGTCACAATTTACAAGAGCACTCGATAGTATTAGTAAGGGGCGGAAGGGTAAAAGACTTGCCAGGAGTTAGGTATCACATTGTAAGGGGCGCCTTAGACACCGCTGGTGTTGCAGGAAGAACTCAACGTAGATCTAAATACGGAGCAAAAAGACCTAAGAAAGCGTAAGACAGTTTAAAGAGAAATCATGAGAAAAAAACAGGCCAAAAAAAGACCTTTATTACCGGATCCTAAATTTAATGATCAGTTGGTCACTCGCTTTGTCAATATGATGATGTGGGATGGTAAGAAATCTATAGCCTTTAAAGTATTTTACGACGCTATTGCTATTGTAGAAGAAAAGAAGACAGATGAAGAAAAAACTGCACTAGAAGTGTGGAAAGACGCCCTATCTAATGTAATGCCTCACGTAGAGGTACGCTCTAGAAGAGTAGGGGGAGCTACTTTTCAAATTCCTATGCAAATACGTCCAGACCGTAAAATTTCTACGGCTATTAAATGGATGTTAAGCTATGCGCGTAAAAGAAACGAAAAATCTATGGCTCAGAAATTAGCCTCTGAAATTTTAGCAGCTGCCAAAGAAGAAGGTGCTGCCGTTAAAAAACGGGTAGATACTCATAAGATGGCAGAAGCCAATAAAGCATTCTCTCACTTTAGATTCTAATCATAGCCATGTCAAGAGACCTCAGATATACAAGAAATATTGGAATTGCCGCTCATATTGACGCAGGTAAAACCACCACTACAGAGCGTATTTTATTTTACACTGGAGTGAGTCATAAGATTGGTGAAGTACACGATGGTGCAGCCACTATGGACTGGATGGAGCAAGAGCAAGAGCGTGGTATAACCATTACTTCTGCTGCTACTACCTGTACATGGGACTTCCCCACTGCAAATGGCGAGAAATTACCAGAAACACTTCCCTACCACTTTAACATTATTGATACTCCTGGTCACGTAGATTTTACAGTAGAGGTAAACCGTTCTTTGCGTGTGTTAGACGGATTGGTGTTTTTGTTTTCAGCAGTAGATGGGGTAGAGCCTCAATCTGAAACGAACTGGCGTTTGGCAGATAATTATAAGGTGCCACGTATTGGTTTTGTGAATAAAATGGACAGACAAGGATCTAACTTCCTAATGGTTTGTAAGCAGGTGCGCGAGATGTTAAAATCTAACGCGGTGCCTATTGTATTGCCTATTGGTGATGAAGCAGACTTTAGAGGGGTTGTAGATCTTGTAACTAATAAAGCCATTATCTGGAATGAGGATGATTTAGGGGCTACTTTTCAAGAAGTGCCTATCCCTGCAGATATGGTTGCAGAAGTAAAACAATACAGAGCAGAGCTTATAGAAGCTGTAGCTGAATACGATGAAACTTTAATGGAGAAATTCTTTGAAGATGAAGATTCAATTACTGAGATAGAAGTGAATGCAGCATTGAGAGCAGCAGTAATGGACATGAGTATCATTCCAATGATCTGTGGCTCATCTTTCAAAAATAAAGGGGTACAGTTCCTATTAGATGCCGTATGTAAATACTTACCATCTCCAATGGACAAAGAAGGTATTGTAGGAATTAATCCAAATACTGACAAGCCTGAAACTAGAAAACCAGATGTTAAAGAGCCTTTTGCTGCTTTGGCATTTAAAATTGCAACGGATCCTTTTGTAGGACGTTTGGCATTCTTTAGGGCTTATTCTGGTCGTTTAGATGCAGGTTCTTACGTTTTGAACAACCGTTCAGGAAACAAAGAGCGTATCTCTAGAATTTACCAAATGCACGCCAACAAACAAAACGCTATTGATTTTATTGAGGCGGGTGATATTGGAGCAGCTGTAGGTTTTAAAGATATTAAAACTGGTGACACGCTAAGTGCGGAGAAGTTTCCTATTGTTCTTGAGAGCATGGACTTCCCAGACCCAGTAATTGGTATTGCTGTAGAGCCAAAAACAAAAGCCGATGTAGATAAGTTAGGAATGGCTTTGCACAAATTAGCTGAAGAAGATCCAACTTTCCAAGTGAAGACAGATGAGGCTTCTGGCCAGACTATTATTTCTGGAATGGGAGAGTTGCACTTAGATATTATTTGTGACCGTCTAAAAAGAGAATTTAAAGTAGAAGTAAACCAAGGACAACCTCAGGTAGAGTATAAAGAAGCTTTTACAGCTTCTGCAGACCACAGAGAGGTGTATAAGAAGCAGTCTGGTGGTCGTGGTAAATTTGCAGATATTGTATTTACTATTGAGCCAGCCACTGAAGCTAAATCTGGACTTGAGTTTGTGAACGTAATTAAAGGAGGTAACGTCCCTAAGGAATATATACCATCTATAGAAAAAGGATTTAGAGAAGCTATGAAGAACGGTCCTTTGGCCGGTTTTGAAATGGACTCAATGAAGGTGACTATAAGAGATGGTTCTTTTCACCCGGTAGATTCAGATGCTCTTTCTTTTGAATTGGCTGCTAAAATGGGTTACAAAGCAGCAGCAAAAGCAGCTCGTGCAGTAATTCTTGAGCCAATCATGAAATTAGAAGCACTTACTCCAGAAGAAAACATGGGTGACATTGTAGGGGATCTTAATAGACGTAGAGGTCAGGTGACTAATATGGATGATAGAGCCGGCGCTAAAGTAATTAAAGCTTTAGTACCTCTTTCAGAAATGTTTGGATATGTAACTGCGCTAAGAACTATGTCTTCTGGTAGAGCCACTTCTACTATGGAATTTGACCACTACGAAGAGACGCCTTCTAATATTTCAGAAGAAGTGATTAAAAAAGCTAAAGGTATAACTGCATAATTAAGTACGATGAGCCAAAAAATTAGAATTAAACTTAAATCATACGATTTTAACTTGGTAGACAAGTCTGCAGAGAAAATCGTTAAGACGGTAAAGTCTACAGGTGCAGTAGTAACTGGCCCTATTCCTTTGCCAACACATAAGAAGATATTCACAGTATTGCGTAGTCCGCACGTGAACAAGAAGTCTAGAGAGCAATTTCAATTGAGCTCATACAAAAGATTACTTGACATTTACTCTTCTTCATCAAAAACCATTGACGCACTCATGAAATTAGAGTTGCCCTCTGGAGTAGAAGTTGAAATAAAGGTGTGATATTAGGCCTTACGGCCTGATGCCATTGAGTAGTTAGCTACTCATTACTTGTCCCGAGCTTTGTGCAAGGGAAAAACGGAAAAAAAAATAATCAGGGTTGAATTATTTTTTGACCCTGTTTTTTTTAGGGATGCGTCCCAAATAAATTAAATATAAATTAAATACTAATTATTATGTCTGGGTTAATAGGAAGAAAGATTGGCATGACCAGTATTTTTGACGAGAATGGAAAGAATATTCCATGTACCGTTATAGAAACTGGACCATGTACGGTTACCCAAGTCAGAACCGAAGAGGTAGACGGGTACAGTGCCCTTCAACTTGGTTTCGATGACAAGGCAGAGAAGCACGTAAATAAAGCGACCGCAGGTCACTTTAAAAAAGCTGGTGTTTCTGCTAAGAGAAAAGTCGTTGAATTCCGAAATTTTGAAGGAGATTACAAATTAGGTGACACTATAGGTGTAGCCCTATTTGCAGAAGGTGAGTTTGTAGATATTGCTGCAAATTCTAAAGGTAAAGGTTTTCAGGGAGTTGTTAAGAGACACAATTTTGCAGGTGTTGGACAGGCTACTCACGGACAACACAACAGGCTAAGAGCTCCAGGATCTATTGGTGCTGCTTCCTACCCAGCAAGGGTATTCAAGGGCATGAAAATGGCCGGAAGAATGGGTGGTGTTAGAGTATCTGCTTTAAACCTTAAAATTTTAAAAGTTGTACCAGAGAAAAACATCTTAGTTGTTAAGGGTTGTGTACCTGGTCATAAGAACGCTTACGTAACTATTGAGAAGTAATGAAAGTAGCAGTTTTAGATAGTAAAGGAAAAGAAACAGGTAGAAAGGCAGACCTTTCTGATGCTGTTTTTGCAATTGACCCAAACAATCACGCTATTTATTTAGACGTAAAGCAGTACTTAGCGCACCAGCGTCAAGGAACACATAAGTCTAAAGAACGCGCAGAAATATCAGGTAGCACGCGTAAGATTAAGAAACAAAAAGGTACTGGTACCGCTCGTGCAGGAAGTATAAAATCTCCTGTATTTAGAGGTGGTGGACGTATTTTTGGTCCTAGACCAAAAGATTATACTCAAAAGCTTAATAAAAATGTAAAGCGTTTGGCTAGAAAGTCTGCTTTGTCTTTAAAGGCTAGTGAGCAATCTATCATTGTTTTAGAAGACTTTAATTTAGAGTCACCAAAAACTAAGGATTTCTTACAAGTATTGAAATCATTAGGAATTGACAACAAAAAGTCTTTAGTTGTGTTGGGTGATTCAAATAATAATGTATATTTGTCGTCACGTAATTTAACCCAAACTGACGTTGTAACTAACTCAGAACTAAGTACTTACAAGATTCTTAATGCAGGAAGTATTGTATTGCTTGAGGGTTCCATAGCGGGAATTGAATCAAATTTAACAAAATAAAGGAACTATGAGTGTATTGATAAAACCAATCATTACGGAAAAAATGACAGCAGATAGTGAGTTGTACAACCGCTATGGCTTCATCGTAGATCCTAATGCTAATAAGATACAGATTAAGGAAGCTGTTGAAGCTTCTTACGGTGTTTCTGTGAATGCAGTACGCACCATGAACTATGGTCCTTCAAGAAAATCACGTTATACAAAAACAGGCGTGCAGCATGGTAAAACATCTGCTTATAAAAAAGCCATTGTTGATGTTAAAAGCGGAGATATCATTGATTTTTACAGTAATCTATAAAGACAAAAAATGTCAGTTAGAAAATTAAAACCAATCACCCCAGGGCAGCGTTTTAGAGTAGTTAACGGTTTTGACGCCATTACTACTGATAAGCCGGAAAAAAGCTTGCTTAGTCCGATAAAAAGAACTGGGGGTAGAAACAGTCAAGGAAAAATGACCATTCGTCAAAAAGGTGGAGGTCACAAAAGAAGGTATCGTTTAATGGATTTCAAACGTGATAAGTCAGATGTGACTTCTACGGTGACTTCTATACAGTACGATCCAAACAGAACTGCATTTATTGCACTATTGACCTATGCAGATGGGGAAAAGAGATATGTGGTTGCTCAAAACGGTTTGGCCGTTGGGCAGACTATTTCAGTAGGTGCAGAGGTAGCTCCAGAGATTGGTAATGCATTGCCTTTACATGCTATTCCATTAGGTACTATTATTTCTTGTATTGAATTACGTCCTGGACAAGGAGCGGTAATGGCAAGAAGTGCCGGAACATTTGCCCAACTTATGGCAAAAGATGGGAAGTTTGTAACGGTTAAAATGCCTTCAGGAGAAACGCGTTTAATTCTTTCAGCTTGTATGGCCACTATTGGTGCTGTATCCAACTCTGATCATCAATTGTTAGTATCTGGTAAAGCAGGTAGAAGCAGATGGTTAGGTAGAAGACCACGTGTGAGACCAGTAGCTATGAACCCAGTAGATCACCCAATGGGTGGTGGTGAAGGAAGATCTTCCGGAGGACACCCAAGATCTAGAAAGGGAATTCCAGCTAAAGGATTTAGAACACGTTCTAAAACCAAGAGTACCAACAAGTATATCATAGAACGTAGAAAGAAATAAAAAGTAGATAGACATGGCACGTTCATTAAAAAAAGGACCTTTCGTTCACTACAGTTTAGAGAAAAAAGTCCAAGAGAATATCACATCAGGGAAATTGACAGTTTTAAAGACTTGGTCTAGAGCTTCAATGATTACCCCAGACTTTGTAGGTCAAACTATTGCAGTTCACAACGGGAAGCTTTTTGTTCCTGTATATGTTACTGAAAACATGGTGGGTCACAAATTAGGAGAATTTTCACCAACACGTTCCTTTAGAGGACATGCAGGTGCTAAAAACAAAGGCAAAAAGTAAGCTATGGGAGTTCGTAAAAGAAACATGGCTGATGCCATTAAAGAAGCAAAAAAACAAGTTGCTTTTGCTAAGTTGAACAACTGTCCAACTTCACCTAGAAAAATGCGTTTGGTTGCAGATCTAGTGAGAGGGAAACAAGTAGAGGCTGCTTTGGCAATCTTAAAGTTCAACCAAAAGGAAGCTTCTGGTAAAATTGAAACACTATTGTTGTCTGCTATTGCAAACTGGCAAGCTAAGAACGAAGAAGCTAACATAGAAGATGCAGATCTTTTTGTTAAGGAAATTCGTGTAGATGGAGGAAGTATGTTAAAAAGACTTCGTCCTGCACCACAAGGAAGAGCACACAGAATAAGAAAACGCTCAAACCATGTAACATTGGTTTTAGGTGACAACAATAATATACAAAGCTAGGATACGCACTATGGGACAAAAAACAAATCCAATTGGGAATCGTCTAGGAATCATCAGAGGTTGGGAATCTAACTGGTACGGTGGTAATGATTACGGTGATAGACTTGCAGAAGATGATAAAATTAGAAAATACATTTTTGCTCGTTTGGCAAAAGCAAGTGTTTCTAGAGTAATCATAGAACGTACACTTAAACTAGTAACTATTACTATTACTACTGCTAGACCAGGTATCATTATTGGTAAAGGTGGTCAAGAAGTAGATAAGCTTAAAGAAGAGCTTAAGAAAATTACTAGTAAAGAAGTTCAAATTAACATCTTTGAGATCAAAAGACCTGAAGTTGATGCTAATTTAGTAGCCGCTAGTATTTGTAGACAAATTGAAAGTAGAATTTCATACAGAAGAGCTATTAAAATGGCTATTGCTGCTGCTATGAGAATGAATGCTGAAGGTATTAAAGTTTTAATATCTGGACGTTTAAACGGTGCTGAAATGGCTCGTTCTGAGGGCTATAAAGACGGTAGAATACCATTGTCTACTTTTAGAGCAGATATTGATTATGCATTGCAAGAAGCACATACTACCTACGGAAGATTGGGTATTAAAGTGTGGATTATGAAAGGCGAAGTCTATGGTAAGCGTGAATTATCTCCCTTAGTTGGAATGGCCATGGGCCAGCCAAAAGGAGGCAATCAAGAGGGACCAAAGAAACCACGTCGTAGAAAGTAATTATATAAAGAAACAGAAGCATGTTACAACCAAAAAGAACCAAATTTCGCAAAGCTCAGAAAGGGCGTATGAAAGGGATATCAGGTAGAGGGCACCAGCTTTCTAACGGTATGTTTGGTATAAAATCCTTGGATACTTCGTTCATTACATCGCGTCAGATTGAGGCGGCTCGTATTGCGGCTACAAGGTATATGAAGAGAGAAGGTCAATTATGGATTAAGATATTTCCAGACAAGCCTATTACTAAGAAGCCTCTAGAGGTACGTATGGGTAAAGGTAAAGGTGCTCCAGAGTATTTTGTTGCGGTGGTTCTTCCAGGTAGGATCATGTTCGAAATTGCTGGTGTGTCTTATGACATTGCTAAAGAGGCTTTGCGTCTTGCAGCTCAGAAATTACCAGTGAAAACCAAATTTATTGTTGCTAGAGATTATTCAGCATAATTTTTAATTTAGGAATCATGAAACAATCAGAAATAAAAGAATTATCAGCTGAAGCACTAGTAGAACAACTAGCTGCATTTAAAAAGCAACATTCAGATTTAAAATTAGCACATTCTGTTACCCCTTTAGAGAATCCACTTTCTATTAGAAAAGTGAGAAGAACGGTGGCAAGATTGGCTACAGAGTTAACTAAAAGGGAAAACCAATAACGGGTTCTGCTTTATGGAAAAAAGAAATTTAAGAAAAGAAAGAGTAGGAGTTGTTACTAGCAACAAAATGGAGAAATCCATTGTTGTTTCAGAAGTGAAACGAGTAAAACACCCTATGTACGGAAAGTTCGTGTTAAAAACTAAGAAATATGTTGCACACGACGAGACAAACAATTGTAACATTGGAGACACTGTAAAGATCATGGAAACACGTCCTTTAAGTAAAACCAAATGTTGGAGATTAGTGGAAATTTTAGAAAGAGCTAAATAGTATGTTACAGCAAGAATCCAGACTAAAGGTTGCAGATAATACCGGGGCAAAAGAAGTTTTGACCATTAGAGTACTTGGAGGTACTAAAAGAAGGTATGCATCTGTAGGAGATAAGATTGTAGTTACAGTAAAAGACGCCACTCCTAACGGAAGTGTCAAAAAAGGTGCTGTGTCTACTGCCGTAGTGGTTAGAACCAAAAAAGAGGTGAGAAGACCAGATGGTTCTTACATCCGTTTTGATGATAACGCTTGTGTGCTTTTAAACCCAACAGGTGAAATGAAAGGTACACGTGTATTTGGTCCCGTAGCTAGAGAGCTTCGTGACAAACAATTCATGAAAATTGTTTCATTAGCTCCAGAGGTGCTTTAATTTCCAAGATGATGACAAAAGTTAAAATAAAAGTAGGAGATATAGTAAAGGTGATTGCTGGGGACCATAAAGGGGACCAAGGAAAAATTGTCACTATAGATCTTCAGAAAAAAAGAGCCATAGTAGAAGGAACCAATATGGTTTCTAAACACCAGAAGCCTAGCGCTCAGAATCCGCAAGGGGGGATTGTTAAAAAAGAATCTCCTATTCATATATCTAATTTATCTTTGCTTGATCCAAAATCTGGAGAAGCTACAAGAGTTGGTTATGAAGTTCGTGGAGAAAAGAAAGTAAGGTTTTCTAAGAAATCTAATGAAGTAATTTAGTTATGGGATACATTCCAAGATTAAAACAAGAATATAAGGATCGCGTGATTAGTGCGCTAACTGAAGAATTTGGTTACAAGAATGTAATGCAAGTTCCTAAACTAGAGAAGATAGTAGTCTCAAGAGGTGTTGGTGCTGCAGTAGCAGACAAAAAACTTATTGACCATGCGGTTGATGAAATGACATTGATTACAGGACAACGTGCCGTTTCTACTATTTCTAAGAAGGATGTTGCAAACTTTAAATTACGTAAAGGAATGCCAATTGGTGCAAAAGTGACCTTAAGAGGAGAACGTATGTACGAATTCTTAGATAGATTGGTTACTGCTGCTTTGCCACGTGTAAGAGATTTTCAAGGAATTAAAGCTACTGGTTTTGACGGTCGTGGTAACTATTCTTTAGGAATTACTGAGCAGATTATATTTCCTGAAATCAATATTGATAAAATCAATAGAATAAATGGTATGGACATTACTTTTGTAACGTCTGCAGATACTGATCAAGAAGCAAAATCATTATTAACTCAGTTAGGACTTCCCTTTAAAAAGAATTAGTATGGCTAAAGAATCAATGAAGGCCCGCGAAGTAAAAAGAGCTAAGACGGTTGCCAAATACGCAGAAAAAAGAAAAGCTTTAAAAGAAGCTGGTGATTATGCTGCATTACAGAAATTGCCAAAAAATGCCTCCCCAGTTCGTATGCACAATCGTTGCAAATTAACAGGTAGACCTAAAGGTTATATGAGAACATTTGGTATTTCTAGAGTTTTATTTAGAGAAATGGCCAACAGTGGTCTTATACCAGGTGTTAGAAAAGCTAGCTGGTAGTCAAAAAATTAATATTAATTGGTTTCAGGTTTAACAAACGTTAAAAACCGTTACCGCAATTTTATACCTATGTATACAGATCCAATTTCGGATTACCTTACAAGAATTAGAAATGCTAATAGTGCAGGTCACAGAGTAGTGAGCATTCCAGCATCTAATCTTAAAAAAGAAATTACTAAAATACTATTCGACCAAGGATATATTTTAAGTTACAAATTTGAGGAAGAAGGACCACAAGGTTCTATCAAAATAGCCCTTAAATACGATCCAGCAACCAAAGAGCCTGTGATCAAAAAAATTAGTCGTATCAGTAAGCCAGGTTTGCGTAAGTATGCTGGTGCTACTGAGCTTCCTAGAGTTTTAAATGGTTTAGGTATTGCTATTGTCTCTACTTCACATGGAGTAATGACTAGCAAACAAGCTAGATTAGAAAAAGTAGGTGGCGAAGTGGTTTGCTACGTTTATTAATATATAAAGAGCAAGAATAATGTCTAGAATAGGTAATAATCCAGTAGTGATTCCTGAAGGAGTAACCGTAGAGGTTAAAGACAATATGCTTACTGTTAAAGGTAAGTTAGGGGAATTAACGCAAGAATTTTCTGCTGTAAGTATCACAGTAGAAGAGGGACAAGTTTTAGTGACTAGACCATCTGAGTCTAAAGAGCACAAAGCTAAACACGGTCTTTACAGATCTTTGGTTGCCAATATGGTACTAGGGGTTTCTATAGGTTGGACAAAAGAGTTAGAGTTAGTGGGTGTTGGTTACAGAGCCAGCAATCAAGGAAACAAATTAGATATAGCTTTAGGTTTTTCTCATAATATTGTTTTAAATGTAGCTCCAGAGGTTATAGTAGAAACTATTTCTGAAAAAGGAAAGAATCCTGTAATTAAGTTGTCATCACATGACAAACAATTAGTAGGACAGGTAGCTGCTAAAATTAGAGCATTCCGTAAGCCAGAACCTTACAAAGGAAAAGGAGTTAAATTCGTAGGAGAACAATTAAGAAGAAAAGCAGGTAAATCGGCTTAATACACAGCATCATGAGATTATCGAAGACTGAAAGAAGACTAAGAATTAGAAGAAGGATCCGTAAAGTATCTTCTGGTACAGCTAGCACACCAAGATTGGCTGTTTTTAGAAGTAACAAAGAGATTTATGCACAGTTAATTGACGACGTTAACGGCGTTACATTAGCAGCAGCTTCTTCTAGAGACAAAGACCTTAGCCCTGCTAAAGGGACTAAAATAGAAATTGCAACCCTTGTTGGGAAAGCAATAGCAGAAAAAGCAAAATCAATAAAAATTGAAGCAGTAGCTTTTGATAGAGGTGGTAATTTATACCACGGAAGAATCAAATCTTTGGCAGATGCCGCTAGAGAAGCAGGACTTAAATTCTAAAATTATTATGTCGCAGAATTATAAAAACGTAGAAACGGTTAAACCAGGTGGTTTAGAATTAAAAGATCGCTTAGTAGGTGTACAAAGAGTAACTAAAGTTACTAAAGGGGGTAGAGCCTTTGGATTCTCAGCTATTGTTGTAGTTGGTGATGAGAATGGTGTTGTTGGTCACGGTTTAGGTAAGTCTAAAGAAGTTGCTACAGCTATTTCTAAAGCCATTGAGGACGCTAAGAAAAATTTGGTTAGAATTCCTTTAATTAAAGGAACTTTACCTCATGAACAAAAAGGGAAATTTGGTGGTGCAAAAGTATATGTACAGCCAGCTTCTCATGGTACCGGTGTTATTGCAGGTGGTGCTGTTCGTTCAGTATTAGAGGCAGTTGGGGTCCATGATGTACTTTCTAAATCTCAAGGATCATCTAACCCTCACAACGTAGTGAAAGCAACTTTTGATGCTTTATTACAAATGAGAGATGCTAAAACGATTGCTTCGCAACGTGGTGTTTCTTTAGAAAAAGTGTTTAAAGGATAATTATAGCATCATGGCAAAAATTACAGTAAAGCAAGTAAAGAGCAGCATTAAAAAGCCTCTTAGACAAAAACAAACCTTAGCAGCCTTAGGTCTTAGAAAGATTGGGCAAGAAGTTTCTCACGATGCTTCACCTGCTGTTCTTGGAATGATAAAAAAAGTTCAACACTTAGTCTCTACAACAGAGGCTTAATACATATTGATTATGAATTTAAATAGTTTAAAGCCTGCCGAAGGTGCTATTCACAGAGAAGGAAAAGTAGTAGGTAGAGGTCAAGGATCTGGAAAAGGTGGTACTGCCACTCGTGGTCACAAAGGGGCCAAGTCTAGATCTGGGTATTCTAAAAAAGTTGGTTTTGAAGGAGGTCAAATGCCTTTACAGAGACGTGTTCCTAAATTTGGTTTTAAGAACATTAACAGAAAAGAATACGCTGGGATAAACCTAGATAAACTTCAGCTTTTAGTAGACAACGGTGTTGTAACAGATGCGGTTAGTTTAGAAGTATTAATTGCTAACAGATTAGTTGGTAAGAATGATTTAGTCAAGATATTAGGTGGGGGTGAATTAAAAGCCAAATTATCAATATCTGCTCATAAATTTACTGCCACAGCTAAAGCTGCTATTGAAGCTGCTGGTGGCGAGGCTCTAAGTTTATAACCATTAGATTATGAAAAATTTTATAGAGACCTTATCTAATATCTGGAAAATAGAAGAACTTAAAGGACGTATTTTAATCACTTTAGGTCTTTTATTAGTGTACCGTTTTGGTGCTCAAATTGTTTTACCAGGTATAGATACTACGCAACTAGCCCAATTATCTTCCAATACAGATAGTGGAATTTTAGGAATACTCAACGCTTTTACTGGAGGGGCTTTTGCCAATGCTTCTGTTTTTGCACTTGGTATTATGCCTTATATTTCTGCTTCTATTGTAGTTCAACTAATGGGTATTGCGATTCCATATTTACAAAAACTTCAGAAGGAAGGTGAGAGTGGTAGAAAAACCATCAATCAGATTACTAGATGGCTTACCATTGGTATTTGTGTGGTTCAGGCGCCTGCTTACCTTTATTCATTAGGAGCATTGGGAGTTCCAGATTCCGCTTTTGTTTTAGGCAAAGGTTTAGATTTTATTATACCTTCCATTATCATTTTAGTTACAGGTACTGTATTTGCTATGTGGTTGGGTGAGAAAATCACTGATAAAGGTATTGGAAACGGTATTTCACTTTTAATAATGGTGGGTATCATAGCTAATATGCCACAGGCATTTGTTCAAGAATTTATTTCTAGAACTTCTACTACAAGTGGTGGGTTAATGTTTGTGCTTATAGAAATAATCCTTTGGTTCTTAGTAATTCTAGGTAGTGTTTTATTGGTCATGGCAACCCGTCAAATTCCTGTTCAATACGCAAGACGTACAGCCTCTGGCGGTTTTGACAAGAATGCTGTTGGTACTAGGCAGTATATTCCTTTAAAGCTTAACGCTTCTGGAGTAATGCCTATTATATTTGCACAAGCCATTATGTTTGCGCCAGGCTTATTGGGTAAAACTTTTAATAATACAGCTGTAGGTCAGTGGATGGAAGTTCAGTTCCAAGATATTTTTGGACTTGCTTATAATTTATTGTTTGCTTTATTGATCATTATTTTTACTTATTTCTATACAGCCATTACGGTTCCTACTAATAAAATGGCTGATGATCTTAAAAGAAGTGGCGGTTTTATTCCTGGTATACGTCCTGGAAAAGAAACAGGTGATTTTTTAGATAAGATTATGTCATTAATTACCTTACCTGGATCTATTTTCTTAGCTTTGCTAGCTATTTTGCCAGCCCTTGCTGTGAAACTAGTAGATATTCAACCTGGTTGGGCCTTATTTTATGGTGGTACTTCACTTTTAATTATGGTGGGTGTTGCTATAGATACAGTGCAGCAGGTGAATGCTTATTTATTAAACAGGCATTATGACGGTTTAATGAAATCTGGCAAAAATAGAAAAGAAGTATAATATGGCTAAACAGACTGCAATTGAACAAGACGGATCTATCATTGAAGCATTATCCAATGCTATGTTCCGTGTAGAATTGGAGAATGGACATGTTGTAACTGCACATATTTCTGGGAAAATGCGTATGCATTACATTAAGTTACTTCCGGGTGATAGGGTTAAGTTAGAAATGAGCCCCTATGATTTAACAAAAGCAAGAATTACATATAGATATTAAGATAATAGGATGAAAGTAAGAACATCAATTAAAAAGAGAAGTGCCGAGTGCAAAATTGTGCGCAGAAAAGGCCGGTTGTACGTAATTAATAAAAAGAATCCTAGATTTAAACAAAGACAAGGGTAATTATGGCAAGAATTGCAGGGGTAGACATACCCAAACAAAAAAGAGGGGTTATTGCCCTTACATACATTTTTGGTGTAGGTAGAACAAGAGCAAAAGAAATTTTAATTGCAGCAGCTGTTAGTGAAGACACTAAAGTATCTGACTGGAATGACGATGAAATTTCTAAGATTAGGGAAGCTGTATCTTCATTCACTATTGAAGGAGAATTACGTTCTGAAACTCAATTACACATTAAGCGATTAATGGATATTGGATGTTACAGAGGTATTAGACACCGTACAGGTTTACCACTAAGAGGACAACGTACCAAGAACAATTCTAGGACTCGTAAAGGAAAAAGGAAAACAGTTGCTAACAAGAAAAAAGCAACTAAATAATAAGTAGCGTATTATGGCAAAGGCAAATACAAAAGCAACAAAAAAACGTAAGGTTATTATAGAGTCTGTAGGTGAAGCGCATGTAACAGCTTCATTTAACAACATCATTATTTCTTTGACAAATAAGAAAGGTGATGTTATTTCTTGGTCATCTGCCGGTAAAATGGGTTTTAGAGGTTCTAAGAAAAACACTCCTTATGCAGCTCAATTAGCTTCAGAAGATTGTTCTAAAGTAGCTCACGAAGCTGGATTACGCAAAGTGAAGGTATATGTAAAAGGTCCAGGTAATGGCAGAGAATCTGCTATTAGATCTATTCATAATGCTGGTATTGAAGTGACTGAAATTATTGATGTTACTCCAATGCCTCACAATGGTTGTAGACCTCCAAAAAGAAGAAGAGTTTAATTATTTATAACGCCCAAGGGCATTTCACAGATACTGTAGTTACGATTATCGAAGGATTAGCCTTAATTCATGATCACAGTATTAAATTTTTAGAAAATGGCAAGATATACAGGACCAAAAACTAAAATTGCGCGCAGATTTGGCGAGGCAATTTTTGGAGAAGACAAGTCTTTTGAAAAAAGAAACTTTCCTCCAGGACAACACGGACAAAGCAGACGCCGTGGAAAAGAATCAGAGTACAAGGTGCAGTTAATGGAAAAGCAAAAAGCTAAGTACACTTACGGGATTCTTGAAAAGCAATTTAGAAACATATTTGCTAAGGCAAACAGAAGTAAAGGAGTTACCGGTGAGGTGCTTTTGCAACTTTGTGAGTCACGTTTAGACAATGTTGTTTATAGAATGGGAGTTTCTACTTCTAGAAGTGGCGCTAGACAACTAGTGTCTCATAGACATATCACTGTAAATGGGGAAATCGTTAACATTCCTTCTTATTCACTTAAAGCTGGAGATGTTGTAGGGGTAAGAGAGAAATCTAAATCTTTACAAACCATTTCAGACGCTCTTTCTGTTAGTTCAAATGTATACGAATGGATTACATGGAACACAGAAAAATTGGAAGGTACTTATGTTTCTATTCCAGAAAGACTTCAAATTCCTGAAAATATCAAGGAACAATTAATCGTCGAGTTATACTCTAAATAAACACTGATCCTATTATGGCATTATTTAATTTTCAGAAGCCCGATAAAGTAATCATGATTGATTCAAGCGATTTTGAAGGCAAATTCGAATTCCGTCCTTTGGAACCTGGTTATGGATTGACTGTTGGAAATGCACTTAGAAGGGTTTTACTTTCTGCATTAGAAGGTTTTGCAATTACTTCTGTTCGTATTGACAAGGTTGAGCATGAATTTTCAGTAATCCCGGGTGTTGTAGAAGACGTTACCGAGATTATTCTAAATTTAAAGCAGGTTCGTTTTAAAAGACAAATAGAAGACGTAGACAACGAAACTGTGTCTATTTCTTTAAGTGGAAAGCAACAACTTACTGCAGGAGATTTTCAAAAATTCATATCTGGTTTTCAAGTATTAAATCCAGAATTGGTGATTTGTAATATGGACCCTAAAGTGAGTATTAACATGGAGCTTACTATTGAAAAAGGTAGGGGATATGTTCCTGCAGAAGACAATAAAAAATCTGGAGCTCCTATTGGGACCATAGCTGTAGACTCTATTTTTACACCTATTAAAAACGTAAAATACAGTATTGAGAACTTTAGAGTTGAGCAAAAAACAGATTATGAAAAATTAGTCTTTGAAATTGTTTCAGACGGTTCTATCCATCCTAAAGACGCTTTAACAGAAGCGGCTAAAGTGCTTATTCATCACTTTATGTTGTTCTCAGATGAGCGCATTACTTTGGAAGCAGATGAAATTGCTCAAACTGAAACTTATGACGAGGAGTCATTACATATGCGTCAGTTGTTAAAAACTAAACTAGTAGACATGGATCTTTCTGTAAGAGCATTGAATTGCTTAAAAGCTGCAGAAGTAGACACCCTTGGAGATTTAGTTTCGTTTAATAAGAACGACCTAATGAAATTCAGAAACTTTGGTAAAAAGTCATTGACAGAATTAGAAGAGTTGGTGATTAATAAAGGTTTGAGTTTTGGAATGGACTTGTCAAAATATAAATTAGATAAAGATTAATTAAACGCTAAGAGTAATTTTAGCATTCATATAACAATACCATGAGACACGGTAAAAAAGTTAATCACTTAGGGAGAAAGAAAGCACATAGAGTTGCTATGTTGGCCAATATGGCATGCTCTTTAATTGAACACAAGAGAATTAACACAACAGTTGCCAAGGCAAAAGCACTAAAAGTATTTTTAGAGCCTATTATTACTAAATCTAAAGCTGAGAACAATCAGACTGTAGACAAGGGTACTCACAACAGACGTATTGCCTTTAGATATTTACGAGATAAGTATGCCGTTACTGAGTTATTTTCTATTGTTTCAGATAAAGTAGCTGACAGACCAGGAGGTTATACTAGAATTATCAAACTAGGGAATAGACTAGGTGATAATGCTGATATGGCTATGATTGAGTTGGTAGATTTTAATGAAATTTACAGCAATGCTAAGAAAGTAGCTAAGAAGACTACCCGTAGAGGTAAGTCTAAAACTACAGACGCTGTTGCTGATGAAGTTGCTGCACCAAAAGCGGTAACAAAGTCAGAAGTAGTTGCTAGTGAAGCTTCAAAAACAGAAACTAAAGATGAGAGCGCAGATGATGCTAAAGCATAAACTGTTATTAAATGTTTTATAATTTAAAAGGATAAGCTTTAGTGCTTATCCTTTTTTTTTGTTTTTTTGTCACATATAAAGAATCTATTGATATGAAGTATCAGAAAAAAAGAAGTGCTATTATTTTGCTGGCAGATGGAACCATTTTTCATGGAAAATCTGTTGGTGACAAAGAGGGAACCGCTTTTGGTGAAGTATGTTTTAACACTGGCATGACTGGGTATCAGGAAATCTTCACCGATCCTTCTTATTTTGGACAGCTCATGGTGACTACCAATGCACATATAGGTAATTATGGCACTAATAATAATGAGGCAGAATCTGACGGTGTTAAGATTGCTGGTTTAATTTGCAAAAACTTTTCCTATAGCTATTCTAGAACAGATTCAGACCAGTCCTTAGAAGATTATTTAAACGCCCATCAATTATTTTCTATCTCTGATGTTGACACAAGAGCATTGGTGAGTTATATAAGAGACCACGGCGCCATGAATGCAGTAATTTCTACTAGAGTAGATGAAATAGAAGCACTTAAGTTAGAACTTTCTAAGGTGCCAAGTATGCAAGGATTGGCTTTGGCTGCAGCTGTTTCTACCAAGGAACCTTATTTTTTCGGAAATCCAGAAAGTAATTTTAAGATAGCTGCACTAGATATTGGAATTAAGAAAAATATTCTTAGAAATTTAGACAAAAGAGGTGCTTATATTAAAGTATTCCCACACAACACCTCTTTTGAAGAAATGAAGACTTGGGGTGCAGATGGATATTTTATTTCAAATGGACCTGGAGATCCAGAGCCCTTATACCAGGCAATTCAGACTGCTAAAGATATGATTGAGAGCGGTACTCCTCTCTTTGGAATTTGCTTGGGACACCAAGTGATAGCTTTAGCTAATGGAATACCTACTTATAAAATGCACAATGGCCATAGGGGTATTAACCACCCTATTAAAAATTTACAGACAGGGAAGGGAGAAATTACTTCTCAAAATCATGGTTTTGCTATAGATAAAGAGGCTACTGAAAGCCACCCTGGAGTTATTGTCACACATATTCATTTGAATGATAACACCGTGGCTGGAATTGCGCTTGTAGGAAAACCAGTTTTTTCTGTTCAATACCATCCAGAGGCAGGTCCTGGTCCTAATGACGCTACCTATTTGTTTGATCAATTCTTTGATCTAATGAAGACAGGACTAGGCGCATAATATTTTTTTGCACAGTAGTGTTTTTAACGAAACTCCTGTAAACTAAAACGTTATAGTTGTTTTTTTTACTAAAAACACAGTCAAAAAAGCCAAGCAGATGCTTGGCTTTTGTATATTTGAGCCTGATTTTAAATTTACAATTATGAGCATGATTATTAGCGTTCACGCTAGACAAATATTAGATTCACGTGGTAATCCCACTGTAGAAGTAGATGTAGAAACTGAGAATGGTGTTTTAGGTAGAGCGGCAGTTCCATCTGGAGCCTCTACGGGAGAGCATGAAGCGGTAGAATTAAGAGACGGAGGAAAGGCATATATGGGCAAAGGTGTCCTTAAAGCAATAGAAAATGTGAATACACATATTTCTGAGGCATTACTTGGACTATCTGTATTTGATCAAAATCTGGTTGATAAAATCATGATTGATTTAGATGGAACGCCTAATAAATCTAAATTAGGTGCCAATGCCATTTTAGGAGTTTCTTTAGCCGTGGCTAAAGCAGCAGCTGAAGAGTTGGGAATGCCTTTGTTTAGATATGTAGGTGGGGTTAGCGCCAATACACTTCCTGTTCCTATGATGAATATTATTAACGGAGGTTCGCATTCAGATGCACCCATTGCTTTTCAGGAATTTATGGTCATGCCAGTAAAGGCAAAATCATTTTCTCATGCCATGCAAATGGGTACTGAAATCTTTCATCACCTTAAAAAAGTTTTACATGACAGAGGTTTGAGTACAGCTGTTGGGGATGAGGGCGGTTTTGCACCTACATTAGATGGAACTGAAGACGCCATTGAAACTATTGAAAAAGCAGTTTCCAATGCGGGTTATACCCTTGGAGATGACGTGATGATTGCCTTAGATTGTGCTGCTGCAGAATTTTATGTAAATGGAAAATATGATTACACCAAGTTTGAAGGAGCTTCGGGTGCAATTAGAAGCTCTGAGGAGCAGGCACAGTATTTAGCAGATTTAGCAGCTAAATACCCAATTATTTCTATTGAAGATGGAATGGATGAGAATGACTGGGAAGGTTGGAAATCACTTACAGAGAAAGTGGGAGACCGCGTTCAATTAGTTGGAGATGACCTTTTTGTAACTAACGTAGAAAGGCTTTCTAAGGGTATTAAGAATGGAATTGCCAATTCTATTTTGATTAAAGTAAATCAAATAGGTACTTTAACAGAAACTATAGCAGCCGTAAACATGGCTAAAAACGCCGGTTACACTTCAGTTATGTCTCACAGGTCTGGTGAGACAGAAGACACTACCATTGCAGATTTAGCGGTGGCATTGAATACAGGACAAATTAAGACGGGTTCTGCTTCTAGGTCTGATAGAATGGCTAAGTACAATCAATTATTACGCATTGAAGAAATGTTGGGTGAAACAGCTTATTTTCCTCAAATGAATGCTTTTAAGATAAATAAATAATCGCTTTTAATATGTTTAAGGGCCCCTTTTAGGGGCTTTTTTTTTGATTTATTACTACCTTCAAAATAATAAGCATTCAAATACGCTGTGAGTTTTAATAAAGCTTTGTTAAAAGACATAAATAGCCTTTATGAGATTGTTAAGATGAGCACTTTTTAGTAAATTTGTTATAATTAAATATTAAGCATTAGAATATGTCAGACAAAGCACTTTTACAATACCGAGATAAAACTTACGAGTTTCCTGTAATCAAAGGTTCAGAAGATGAACTAGCCATAGACATTAAAACTTTAAGGGCTCAAAGCGGTATGATTACTATAGACCCAGGTTTTAAAAATACAGGTTCTTGCGAAAGTGCCATTACCTTTTTAGATGGTGAAAAGGGAATTTTAAGATACAGAGGCTATTCTATTGAAGACTTAGCAGAAAAGGCCACTTTTATAGAGGTTATATATCTTCTTATATTTGGAGAATTACCTACTAAAGAGGCTTTAGAGAAATTTCATAGTGACGTAGTAGCAGAGTCACATGTAGATGAGGAAATGAAGAAAATCTTAGATGGTTTCCCAAAGTCTGCTCACCCTATGGGTGTATTGGCCTCACTTACAAGCGCCTTAATTTCTTTTAACCCCAGCTCTGTCAATGTAGCATCTGAAAAAGAAATGTACGCAGCTATAGTTAGGATAGTAGCTAAGTTTCCTGTTTTAGTAGCTTGGACCCTGCGCAAGAAAAAAGGATTGCCTCTAGATTATGGAGATGATAGTTTGGGCTATGTAGAAAACATTCACAAAATGATGTTTAAAAATCCCAATCAAGAGTACAAAAAGAATAAGATTATTATTGAGGCTTTAGATAAATTATTTATTCTTCATGCAGATCACGAGCAAAACTGCTCTACTTCTACGGTGAGAATAGTAGGTTCATCACACGCAGGATTATTTGCTTCATTGTCTGCAGGAATTTCTGCCCTTTGGGGTCCTCTTCATGGAGGTGCCAACCAAGCAGTTTTAGAAATGTTAGAGGCTATTGAAGCAGATGGAGGAGACACTAAAAAGTTTATGGCCAAAGCCAAAGACAAAGATGACCCATTCAAACTCATGGGCTTTGGACACCGCGTGTACAAAAATTTTGATCCAAGGGCAAAGATTATTAAAAAAGCGGCGGATGAAGTATTGATTGACTTAGGAATTGATGATCCTATTTTAGCCATAGCTAAAGGCCTAGAAAAAGAAGCTTTAGAAGATCCTTACTTTGTTGAGAGAAAATTATATCCAAATGTAGATTTCTACTCTGGAATTATTTACAGAGCTCTAGGCATACCTACAGAAATGTTTACAGTTATGTTTGCGCTTGGGCGTTTGCCAGGATGGATAGCCCAATGGAAAGAAATGAGGGAGAATAACGAACCTATCGGAAGGCCAAGACAGGTCTATGTAGGAGAAAACCTAAGACCATTTATTGCAGTAGAAAACAGGTAACAGAAAACTATATTATAAGAAAAAGCCTTGTTGTATATTGCACAAGGCTTTTTTTATGAATGAACTATATGACCTTGACACTACACATTACAAACGAGACGGCTCCTTTAAAAGCAGTAGTGCTTGGCACTGCAAAAAACAACGGACCAAAGCCAACTTTAGAACAAGCTTATGACCCCAAATCTAAGGAGCATATTAAGGCTGGCACTTACCCAGAAGAAAGTGACATGTTATTGGAAATGGAAGGCTTTGCCAGTGTTTTACAAAAACACCATGTAAGGGTTTATAGGCCAGAGAATTTAGCAGATTGTAATCAGATTTTTTCTAGAGACATTGCCTTTGTTATAGACGATTTCTTTATTAAATCCAATATTCTTCCAGATAGAGAAGATGAATTTACAGCTATAGAATACCTGATAAAACAGATGGACCCATCCAAAGTGATTTTTCCACCAGCAGAAGTTCATATTGAAGGGGGAGACGTTATGCCTTGGAACGACCATATTTTCATTGGAACTTATACCCAGCCAGATTACGCTTCTTATATTACCGCCAGGACCAACCGAGAAGCCGTAGATTTTTTAACTGCTATGTTTCCTCACAAGCAAGTAAAATCTTTTGAACTTAAAAAGTCCAACACAGACCCAAAGGAGAATGCACTACATTTAGATTGTTGTTTCCAGCCTGTAGGATTAAATTTAGCCATATTGCACCCAGAAGGCTTTTTAATAAGGGAAGAATACGAGTGGTTAAGAGATTTTTTTGGAAAAGAACAAGTTTTTGAAATCACCAAAGAGGAAATGTACCAGATGAACTCTAATATTTTTTCGATTTCCCCTACTGTGGTGGTCTCTGACGTTAGATTTACCAGACTCAATAGTTGGCTCTCTACCCATGGTATTCTAGTAGAAGCTATTAAATACAAAGAAATTTCAAAACAAGAAGGACTGCTTAGGTGCAGTACTTTACCATTAATAAGAGAATAGATATGCAACTTACCCAGCACATTTTAATGATTAGACCGGCTCAATTTAGAATGAATGAGCAAACGGCTGTCAATAATTATTTTCAGGCATCGACGGCTTTGCCGCCAGCCGATGTTATTAAAAAAGCGCAAGAAGAATTTGACAACTTTGTAAACGTTCTTAGGGCTAAAGGGGTTCAGGTTACTGTAGTTCAAGACACAGAAGATCCAGATACTCCGGACGCACTTTTCCCAAATAATTGGGTGTCCTTTCACGCAGACGGCACGGTGGCTTTATACCCCATGTTTGCAGAGAACAGGCGCCTAGAACGCAGAGAGGCCATTCTAGAAATTCTAGAAGAAGGGGGGTTTATTATAGATCAGGTCATGGATTATACCACCGCAGAAGACGCTGGTATTTTTTTAGAAGGCACAGGGAGTCTCCTCCTTGATAGGGTTCACAACAAGGCCTATTGCGCATTATCTTCCAGGGCAGATGAAGAATTATTTATAGAGTTCTGTGAAGACTTTGAATACACTCCTGTAGTTTTTACGGCCTTCCAAACCGTAGGTGAAGAAAGACTTCCTATTTACCACACCAATGTAATGATGTGCTTGGCAGAAAAATTTGCCGTTATTTGTTTGGACAGTATAGATAATGCCAAGGAGCGCAAGGCGGTACTGGCGCACTTAAAAGAAGACGGAAGAGAAGTCATCGCTATTTCAGAGGCTCAGATGCATCAGTTTGCAGGCAATATGTTACAGGTTTTAGGCGATAATAATACGCCTTATTTGGTGATGAGTACTGCTGCCTTTAAGAGTTTAAATTCTAATCAGTTAACTAAGATAGCCCTGCGTTGTGAGATCATTCACTCAGATTTACATACTATTGAAACTGCTGGTGGTGGGAGTGCCCGCTGTATGATTGCAGAGGTTTTCTTACCGAGAATATAGATTCCAATTATATTGGTCACGGGAGATTAGGTATTAGCCCACCTATTTTTTACACCCCTAAGAGGCTGTTGGGCCATAGGTAGCTTTGTAGTCTAAAACCTCCTTAAAAAACTTTTGAATGGCTTTGGTGTCTGACTTTACCTTTATAAAGTATTGGTCCATATAAACACTGTATTGAGCTATATCTTCTTTAAATAGGGTGAGTTTATAGTAGGGAATAATAAGCCCATAAGTCTCTAAAAGTGATCTAAACCTAATGATAATTCCTTTTGGTCTTAGTTCTATAGAGCAATAGTCAGTATTGTGGTCTAAGCAGAGTAAATTATTGATGGTTACACTGCTAGACATAATTTGCATTTTAGGAGACCCAATGCCTTTCATTTTAATTCTTTCTTTAAAAGAATAGGAAGGCCCAACAAGTGCATTAATTTTTTCTTCCTGTTTGGGGTTGTTATAGGAGACATTCGCTAGCATTTTTTATTTAAAGATAGTGTTTTGTGATTTTTTTACAAAGCATCTTAATTCAATCCCTCGTGGAGATATTGAGAATAAAATCTTAATTTTGCACCCTTATAAGTATGAGACTATGAACATTTTAGAGAAAATTGAACAATCAGTCATAAAAGGTGCATTTGAAAGCTATGGTGCGCAATTGGCCACGGTAGAATTTGTTCCAACAAGGAAGGATTTTGAAGGAGATATTACCGTAGTTGTTTTTTCTATGCTAAAGCTTATACAAGGCAATCCAGAGCAAATTGGACAAAGCATAGGTCAGTACCTAGTGAATGCCCTTGAAGAGCTAAGGTCATTTAACGTGGTAAAGGGCTTTTTGAATATCAGTTTTACAGATGCTTATTTTTTGAACACATTTACGGCTAGCTATACTCAGACCCATTTTGGCTTTGCTACTCCTAATAGCAAAGAAGCAGTGGTGGTAGAGTACTCTTCTCCCAACACCAATAAGCCACTGCATTTAGGGCATGTGAGAAATAACTTATTAGGCTATGCGGTAGCTAAAATTTTAGAAGCATCTGGAAGAAAAGTTTATAAGACTCAAATTATTAATGACAGGGGTATTCATATTTGTAAGAGCATGCTGGCTTGGAAAAAATTTGGAAATGGAGAAACGCCAGAATCTACAGGGCTTAAAGGAGATAGTTTAGTTGGTAAATACTATGTGGCTTTTGACAAGGCGTACAAAGAAGAAATTTCTGCTATGCAAGCTCAGGGAATTTCGGTGGAAGCTGCAGAAAAAGAAGCACCACTATTAATGGAAGCTCAGGAAATGCTAAGGCTATGGGAGTCTGGAGACCCAGAAACGGTGTTTCTTTGGAAAACAATGAACGCCTGGGTATACAAAGGCTTTGAAGAAACGTATGCGCGCTTAGGAGTTAGTTTTGATAGTTATTACTATGAAAGTGACACCTACTTATTAGGAAAAGACGTGGTTGCTAAAGGTATTGAAAATGGCGTATTCTTTAAAAAAGAGGATGGTAGTGTCTGGATAGATCTCACAGAAGACGGATTAGATGAGAAAATTGTTCTGCGTTCAGACGGTACTGCAGTCTATATGACACAAGACATTGGAACAGCTATTCAGAGGGTGGCAGATTTCCCAGATGTAAACGGAATGGTTTATACAGTTGGTAACGAGCAAGATTACCACTTTAAGGTCCTTTTTCTAATTCTTAAGAAATTAGGATTTTCATGGGCTCAGCAACTTTTTCATTTAAGCTATGGCATGGTAGATTTGCCTAGTGGTAAAATGAAGAGCAGAGAGGGAACGGTAGTAGACGCAGATGATCTCATTACAGAAATGGCTACTACTGCAGCTTCTATTTCTGAGGACTTAGGTAAATTGTCTGGCTATAGTGTAGACCAAAAGAATACCTTATACCACACTATAGGGATGGGTGCTCTTAAATATTATATTTTAAAGGTAGATCCTAAAAAAAGAATTTTATTTGACCCTAAAGAGTCTGTAGATTTTCAAGGAAATACAGGGCCTTTTATTCAATATACCTACGCTAGAATTCAATCTATTCTTAGAAAGGCTGATTTTGATTTTAATACTACTCCCTCTTTTAAAGGGTTAGAGAGTTTTCTTCATGAAAAAGAAGTGGCTCTTGTTAAGCAACTTTTGTTATTTCCCGAGACCATTCAATTGGCTGCTTTTAATTACAGTCCTGCCCTTATAGCGAATTACACATATGAATTGGTGAAAGCTTTTAATAGTTTTTACCAGAACGTTTCTATTTTAGGAGAATCTAATGAAGATCTAAAAGTATTTAGGGTGCAATTGTCAGAGAAGGTAGCCGCGGTTATTAAAGACGCTTTACTGCTCCTTGGAATTGAAGTGCCAGATAGAATGTAAAATTTTATTTTAAAAAAAAGGGATGACTGTTGCCACCCCTTTTAATTTATAAGCATTTAGATCTATTTCTCTTCAGATTTAGCCACTGCTAATCCATAAATAACTAGTCCAAATCCAATTTTGTTTACAGCGTCACCAATGTTGTAGATAACATCTAAATCTAGACCTCCAAAAGCGCCGGAGTACCATCCTGGTGTACCAGCCATGTATCCAATTGGATAAATTGCCCAACCAACTAGCACAAACCAGCTTAGTGTTTTGTGTGCGCTCAAGACTGCTCCACCAGCAGCTACTGCAAGTTTTTTAGCTTGTCCAAACCAAATGTCATAAACAATTATAAAGTAAGCTGCTCCTGAAATGAATCCCCATACTTGTGCCATATCTCTATCTATAGCTTCTCCAATGTATCCTGTAACTAGCATTACAACAGATAAGAATATAAGACGCCACATTAAAGATTTTTTGGCTCCTGCAACTTTGAGTATTAAATAAAATTCAACACACATAAGAGGTACAGTAAGAATCCAGTCTACGTATCTAAAGAATGTAGGAGACTCTCCAAACTCTGCCCAATAATCTCTCATATACCAGTAGTGAACTGCTGCAATGAAAGTAATAAGTCCAGAGACAAGAATTGAAGTTCTCCATTTTTTATCAAATCCGTTCATGGATAAGAAGAAAAAGGCAGAGGCAGCCATCATGGCCATACATCCTACAAAGAAAGTAAAACCAACATAATCATCAGCTGCCATTTGTGCAGCTAATGGAATTGAAACTAAAAAATTTTGCATAATAATTAGGTTTTTGATTAATTATGTTTAATAAAGTATAAATAAAGTTAAACAAAAATACCATATCATAAATAATATTTTCATAAATTTATTTTGAAATTTTTTTTAAATTGAAAAACATACAGTTAATATTAACTTTTTTCATTCTTTGGCTATCGGTTTTTTTTGATCAGATACTAGAAGATTATGCGGCTTATTTTTCAATTCTGACACTAGGTATTTTACATGGTGCTAATGATATTGGAATTGGGAGAAAGGCACTTAATCAAAAGGGTATTTTTTCAAGTAAATCGTTTTTACTTATTATATATGTGAGCAGTATTATTTTAGTAGCTCTATTGCTGTACAGAATACCAGGGTTTACTTTGGCTCTTTTTATTTTATTAAGTAGTTTCCATTTTGGAGAGCAGCATTTTAGTTCTCTAATACAAATACCAAAAAAAGATATTTTTAGTAAATCTTTTATGATGGTATACGGGCTTTTAATTTTTTCATTATTGTTTAAGGCTCATAGTTATTTAGTAATTAAAATTATTAGGGATATTACTTCTGTTTCTATTACAGAGAATTTTTTAGATGGTTTATTGATACTGAGTTTGGTGAGTTCTATCCTTATATATATATTTAAATTTAGAAATGAGTTTACATTATCTTTTGCTATTGAGCAGGTATTTTACTTACTTATCTTTTATGTAGTTTTTAATGGCACTTCACTATTGTGGGCTTTTGCTATTTATTTTATTTTTTGGCACTCATTACCCTCCCTTTTAGATCAGATGTTTTTTTTATACGGGAATAGAAGTTTTGTCGCTTTTGTAAAATTTTTAAAAGCCAGCTATTTGTATTGGCTTATGGCAGTTATTTCATGGGTGCTTTATTATTTTGTGTTGCAACAGTATTTAGTGCTTGAGCTCTCTATGCTTTTTGCTTTTTTAACAGCTCTTACCATTCCACACATTTTTCTTATGTACTTTTTAAAAAATCATAAAGACTAAGTCTTTTATTTATAAACAACACATCATTTTCTACTTTGAATTCTTAAATTTGTAGCTTAATTAAAGAAGCCCATGTTCAATAACTTAAGTGATAAACTAGACAAAGCCCTTCACGTTTTAAAAGGGCATGGACAGATTACAGAGATTAATGTTGCAGAGACACTTAAAGAGGTAAGGCGTGCCTTATTAGACGCAGATGTTAATTTTAAAATTGCTAAAGAATTTACCAATAGGGTAAAAGAAAGAGCCATGGGGCAACAGGTCTTAACCAGCCTGCAGCCAGGGCAGTTAATGATTAAATTAGTAAAAGATGAACTCACCCAGCTAATGGGTGGTGAATCTATTGGCTTAAATCTCACAAATAATCCTTCTGTTATTTTGATGGTTGGTTTACAAGGGTCTGGTAAAACTACCTTTTCAGGAAAGCTAGCGCTTTATTTGAAGTCAAAAAAAGCTAAAAATCCTTTATTAGTTGCCTGTGATGTATATCGTCCTGCTGCCATTGATCAGTTGCATATTGTAGGTGATCAGATTGGTGTTTCTGTATTTTCAGATAAAGCTCAATCAGATCCAGTAGCAATAGCTAAGGCTGGAGTTGCTTTTGCAAAAGCAAATGGGCATAATACTGTCATTATAGATACGGCTGGACGTTTGGCAGTAGATCAAGCCATGATGTTAGAGATTGCCAACATTCACAAAGCTATTAACCCTAGTGAAACCTTATTTGTGGTAGATGCTATGACGGGTCAAGACGCTGTGAATACCGCTAAGACCTTTCATGATTTACTTAATTTTGACGGAGTTATTCTAACGAAGTTAGATGGTGATACCCGTGGTGGTGCTGCTATTTCTATAAAATCTGTTGTCACCAAGCCTATTAAATTTATAGGTACTGGTGAGAAAATGGATGCTATAGATGTTTTCTATCCAGAACGTATGGCAGACCGTATTCTTGGAATGGGAGACGTAGTGTCTTTGGTAGAGCGTGCACAGGATCAATTTGATGAAGAGGAGGCTAGAAAAATTCAAAAGAAAATTGCAAAAAACACCTTTGGGTTAGATGATTTTTTAAGTCAGATTCACCAGATTAAAAAAATGGGAAACCTCAAAGATTTAATGGGTATGATTCCTGGTGCTGGAAAAGCACTTAAAGGTTTAGATATTGAGGATGACGCTTTTAAGTATATAGAAGCTATTATTCATTCAATGACTCCATTAGAGAGAAGCCAGCCTTCTAAGTTAGATGCCAGTAGAAAGAAGCGAATTGCAGCGGGGAGTGGGAGAACCATTCAAGATGTAAACCAATTGCTAAAGCAGTTTGAGCAAATGTCTAAGATGATGAAAATGATGCAAGGGGGTGGTGGAAAAAAAATGATGCAAATGATGGGTGGCCTAGGGGGTATTAAATAAATGATTTAATCAGAAGACAAAAAATGGAATTATTAGACGGTAAAAAGGTATCTAACGATATTAAAGATGAAATTACGTTAGTAGTTTCAGAAATGAAAGCAAAGGGTGAAAAAGTACCACATTTAGCAGCTATTATTGTGGGAAATGACGGTGCTTCTCTTACTTATGTAGGCAGTAAAGTGAAATCCTGTGAACAGGTTGGTTTTGAGTCTACCTTATTGCGTTTACCATCTACCACTTCTGAATTTGAACTTTTAAAAGAAATTAAAAAGCTCAATGAAAACCCAGAAATTGACGGCTTCATTGTACAGCTTCCTTTGCCAGAACAAATAGATACTCAATCTGTTTTAATGGCAATAGATCCAGACAAAGACGTTGACGGTTTTCATCCTATGAATTTCGGAAAAATGGCTTTAGACATGAGCACTTTCATACCCGCAACTCCTTTTGGAATTTTAGAGCTCTTAGAGCGTTATAAGGTAGACACCAAGGGCAAACACACCGTTGTTATTGGCAGAAGCCATATAGTTGGTCGCCCTATGAGTATTTTGATGGGCAGAAAAGGATGGCCTGGTAACTCTACAGTGACCTTAACCCACAGTCACACCAAAAATATTACACAAATTATTTCACAGGCAGATATTGTGATTTCTGCTCTGGGTGTTCCAAATTTCTTAAAAGCAGAAATGGTTAAAGAGGGTGCAGTGGTTATAGATGTTGGTATTACTAGAGTGGCAGATGATACTAAAGAAAAAGGTTATTATATTACAGGAGATGTTGATTTTGAAAATGTGTCTAAGAAAGCCTCTTTTATTACCCCTGTGCCAGGTGGAGTAGGGCCTATGACCATAGCTATGCTATTAAAAAACACACTTTTGGCCAGAGAGCGTCACAGATCTAGGTCTTATTAGTTTAGATAAAAAGGTCGATAATAGCGACCTTTTTATTTGAATTATTAGTTTAAACTATTTTGCAAACAACTGCCCCAAATCTTTAAATGCTTTAAATTCTAAGGCATTCCCTGCAGGGTCTAAAAAAAACATAGTGGCTTGTTCTCCTACCAATCCTTTAAATCTTATATAGGGCTCTATAACAAAAGAAACTCCCTTAGATTTTAGGTCTGCAGCAAAAAGCTCAAATTTTTCCCAGGGCAAAACCACTCCATAGTGAGGTACGGGAACTTCTTTTCCGTCTACCGCATTGGTGTGAAGGTCTTCTGAATGGGTTTCTTTTGGTTTATAATGAATTACTAATTGGTGTCCAAAGAAGTTAAAGTCTACCCAATGGTCACTACTTCTTCCTTCTTCACAGCCTATGATATCTCTGTAAAAAGTTCTGCAGTCTGCTAGGTTATGAACTGGAATGGCAATGTGAAAAGGCGCTATTTTTGTTTCCATAGTCTAAAGTTTTAAAATATGTTTTACACTGTAAAATTTATTAGGCGTCTAAAAATGAAATAATATGATCATTTACATGATCTTGATGTAAAGAGTGTCCTAAGCCCTCTGTGGTTAGGAGTTTGGAGTTTTTCCAATTCTTTTGAATGCTCAAAGCAGCACTATAGGGTGCAATGGTGTCTCCTCTATCATGAATTAAAAGACCTTCTTTGTCTATGTTTTTAGCGAGCTCAGACATAGAAAAATCTTCAATTCCAAAAGAAAAACGCTCTTTAAAGTAACCGTCTAAAGCTTTGAGCACCCTATTGTTAAAACCAACTATCTCTTGGTAATTAGCCATAATTTCTGAGAGCTCTGAGGGGGCTCCCAAACTCACAACCTTTTTAACAAAGGGTTGAGGTTCCTTGTGTTGGCTGTATAAAAGGGCTAGCCCACCTATGGAATGACCAATAACATACGCTGGCTTGTATTTTTTAATTAATGCTGTGGTACAGGCTTCGTAAACAGGAACGTGTAGGTGTGCTCCAGAAGAAGCACCGTGTGCAGGGGCATCAAAACTAATAATAGTAAAGCCTTTTTCCTGTAATTTTTCTATGAGGTTTTTCCACCTAAATGCATTGCTTTCCCATCCGTGACACAAGAGTACAGTGGGTTTTACTCCTTTCCAGTGATAGGTTTGTAAGCTGTGGTTGGCTACCGAGGCTATTTTTTTTTCAAACTTATTTAAGTAGTCTGATTGGTGGGGTAATAGCCGTCCTTTCCTTGGGGTAGAAAACAAAACAAATGCTTGTTTGGCAACTTTTCTTTTGGAAAACAACACCAAAATATTAAAATATTGTCCGTAGGCCAGTGCTAATATTTTTAGGGCTCTTGAACTCATGCTACCTCTGCCAGCTAATCATCAGGTTTTTAATAGGAGCAGTGGCTGGTATTTGAATGGCCTCTATAATACCTATGCTCCCATACCTTAAATCTTCTGGTAATTCTTTTCTATCTATAGTTAGGTAAATATCCGTGTCTTTTAGCGTAATCATAACACTGCTAAAGGTAGTTTGTATTTTGTCTACAGTATAGGCTTTAGAAACTTCCTCAAAAGTACTTTTTAAGCTAATGCCTTTATCTGTTTTAAACCTAGAATCTAGCACTCTAACACTGCCAATATAATTTATAGAATCTGTAACAGGGTTGAGGGTTAAAAGCGGTGCTCCTCCTTTTTCAAAAATTTCTACTTTAGTGTCTAATGTCCCATTTATAATAGCCAGAGAATCTCCTACTACAGAGTCTTTCATAAAAATAGTGTATAGGTCTTTTATATGATCTTCCTTATTTAGATGACCCACCCTTTCACTCTCTATACTAAAAGGTTTGTTGGAAGAATTACAGCTTAAAAGGGTAATGGCTACAGCAGCCAGTACAATAAAAGATTTATTCATAAATGCACTTATTTTAATATCCGTATTTGTCCTGTAAAAGTAATCTAATTCTAATATCTTTGCTGCATGGAAGAGCAGGATATTTTAACAGCGGTGAACAAAGGACTTTATTTGCCTTTAATGGAAGCTTTTTATACCATTCAAGGAGAAGGAAATCACAAAGGTACTGCAGCCTATTTCATTAGAGTGGGAGGCTGTGATGTGGGTTGTCACTGGTGCGATGTAAAGGAGAGTTGGGACGCCAAATTGCATCCGCCAACGGCTATAGAAAAAATTATCCATGATGCTAGCCCTTATAAAACTATTGTAATTACTGGAGGTGAACCCCTTACATGGGATATGGGACCTGTGACCAAAGGATTAAAAGCTGCCGGTTTGCAAATTCACATTGAAACCTCAGGGGCCTATGAGCTCACGGGTCAATGGGATTGGATCTGTCTGTCTCCAAAGAAAAATAAACTACCACTAGCTCCTATTTATAAGGTGGCAAATGAGTTAAAAATGATTGTTTTTAATAAGCATGACTTTATTTTTGCTCAGGAAGAGGCTACAAAGGTTGGTCCAGATTGTCACTTATATTTGCAGCCAGAATGGAGTGTAAGAGACAAAGTAATTCCTTTAATTGTAGATTTTGTAATGGCCAACCCGCAGTGGAAAGTTTCTTTGCAAACACACAAATATTTAAATATCCCTTAGTTTACAGCGCTTTAAATTTTAATCTAAAATGTCCTTATGTAGCTTACTTACAAGGTGTAAGCATGAGATCTATAGCAGCGTAAGTTTGGCTAAATAATTATCTGAGGGGCCTTCATAGACCAATTTACAATCAAAGCCGTGGTAATCAGCAGCCCTAGCAAGGGTGTTAAAGTCTAAATACAACCAAGGAAAAGAGTCAGAAGTTTTGCCTTTGTAACTCATGGTAAAGCTAGTTTCACCATAATAGGCCATGTGCTCAGGAATCCAATAACCACCATCTTCTCGGTCAGATTCATACATATAGAGAATATCTGTCCCTTCAATGAGAATTTGCCCTCTTTTGTTTAATAAAGACTTTAGGCGATCTAAAAAAGGGCCCAGGCCTTTTAGTGTTCCAGCCAGTCCAGTACCGTTCATAAGCAGCAATAAAGTGTCATAACTATGAGAGGCAAACGTATGTATATCTTGCTGTATGACCCATTTAATCCCTCTTAATTCACACACTTTTACAGCCCCTTTAGAAAGGTCTAAGGCTGTTACTTTATATCCTTTTTCTTGGAGGTGCAGGGAATGTGATCCGGCTCCAGCACCAATATCTAGAACACTTCCCTTACAAAAACCAAGTGCTTTTTGTTCCAGTTCTGGCATTTTCTGATAGCTCCTAAAAAGGTAGTCTACAGGAATTATATCTTGTTCTTCTAGGCTAGAATGTGTAATAATGTTTAGGCTTATTTTGTATTGCCAATAATCTAAAAGTGCGTCTCCAAAAATATCCATATAAGTCTCGCTTATGAGTGATACAAATGTCTTATTTTTAACCCAAATTGCTACAGTATTTTACTAGGAACAGTTTAAATCTTTCTTTTTGCATGCAAGAATTTTTAGAAAAGCTTCCCAAGTTGGCCGCTCAGTCTTCTAAAGAGACTAAAAAATTCTTTGCTAAACTCAAAAAAAAACCACCCAAGCAGTTAGATTATATCATGGAAGATTTACATGATCAGGTTTTTAAAAAAGTAGATTGTCTAAGCTGCGCCAACTGTTGTAAAACCACTGGCCCACTATTTACTCCCCAAGACATTCAGCGCATTTCAAAACATTTAAAACAGAAGCCTCAGCAATTTATTAATCAATATCTTAAAATAGATGAAGATCAGGATTATGTGCTGCAATCTGTGCCCTGTAGTTTTTTAGGAACAGACAATTTTTGTAGTATTTATGAGGTGCGCCCTAAGGCCTGCTCAGAGTTTCCGCACACTAACAGAAAGAAGTTTTATCAAATTACGGAGCTCACAGAAAAAAATATCCCTATTTGTCCTGCTGCTTACCGCGTAGTAGAAGCTATGAAAAAAGAAATAAAGTTGTAATTTTATTATAAAAAAATCACTTTGGAAACAATTATTAGCTACTTTGAAACTATATCAAGCCTTCATAGAGGTCTTATTTTGGTTGGTGGAATTTCGTTTTTTTGGATTTTAGAGTCTGTAATCCCTCTTTTTAATTTAAGGTATGAAAAAGGGAAACACGCTGCCGTAAATATTTTTTTTACCATAACCACTATATTGGTGAATTTTCCATTGGCTTTTTTACTACTTGCCTCTAGCGATTGGACCGCTGTTCATGAATTCGGTCTTTTACACTGGTTGCCCGCTGTGCCTTTGTGGCTAGAAGTGTTAGTAGCTGTTATGTTTTTAGATTTATTAGGGGCTTGGTTGGCGCATTTTGTAGAACACAAGGTAAGTCTGCTTTGGGGCTTTCACTTGGTGCACCACACAGATATGGAAGTAGATACCACCTCTGCCAATAGGCACCACCCTTTTGAAAGTGTACTACGGTTTTTATTTACCTGTTTTGCAGTACTTATAGTAGGGGCACCAGTAGCATATATTATGTTGTACCAAGGTCTTTCTGTAGTGTTTTCACAGTTTAACCATGCTAATATTAAGGTGCCCAAAAAAGTAGATTCTGTATTGAGCTGGCTTATAGTGTCTCCAGACATGCACAAGGTGCACCACCACTACAAACTCCCTTATACAGACACCAACTTCGGCAATATTTTTTCTATATGGGACCGTATTTTTGGCACCTTTGGCCGCATGCCCAATGCAGCTATTGTTTTTGGGGTAGATACATATCCAGATCCAAAGCAAAACAGATCTATAAAGTCCCTGTTGCGCATTCCATTTAACAGCTATAGAAAGCCAGACCTGTCAGAAGTTTTAAAGCGTTAAAGCGCCTCTTCTAACTCAAATATTACTTATAGCGGAGGTATTTGGCTCTTATTTGTTTAAATTTTTTTAAATCTTTTTTCCAAGTCTCTCTTATAGCAGCAGTGCTCATTCCGGTTTCTATCTGTTTTTGAAGCCTGCTATTTCCTGCATGGGCGGTAAAACCACTACTAAGAAAAAAGCGGTCTTTTTGATTGCTTTCTCTATAGGCATTCACCAGCCAACTAAGGTCTACTTTATTAGGATTACTTAGCATAGACAAGTCTTGACCGTAGCAGATTTCTCCCTGATGCTTTGGAGTTTTAGAACCAAAATTAGGCATTGGGGTATAATAAAAAGGCATGGCTTTGCTTTTGAGTTCAGGTGCTCCAAATCTAGTGAATTGAGCTTCTGTACCCCTTCCGGCATTTACGGTAGTACCCTCAAACAAACCAAGGCTTGGGTATAGGGCAATAGCCTTGTCGTTGGGCAAGTTGGGAGAAGGCCTAATAGGTAGAGAATAGGGCGTATTTCTAATGTAATTTTTTAAGCCCACTACAGATATATCTGGATGTTTTTCACTTCCAAGCCATTCGGGTTCCGTGTTAATCATACTGGCGTATTCTCCAATGGTCATACCGTAAACAAGAGGAATAGGGGTCATTCCTAAAAAGCTCATCTGTTCCTTTTCCATAAGTGGGCCGTCAACATAATGAGCGTTAGGATTAGGCCTATCTAAAATAATAAGCGGTATTTGAGCTTCTCCGCATGCTTGCATGACCAGTTGCAGCGTAGCTATATAGGTGTAAAAACGGACCCCAACATCTTGAATGTCAAAGAGCACTACATCTATTCCTTCTAGGCTTTTAGCCGATGGTTTTTTGTTTTTACCGTAAAGAGAAACTAAAGCTAACCCAGTTGCAAAGTCTTCTCCGTCTTTTACTTTTTCACCAGCATCTGCCTGGCCCCTAAAACCGTGTTCTGGAGAAAAAACTTTACCAACCCTCACACCCAAGTGTAACAGAGAATCTACCAAATGTGTGTGGCCCAAAAAATGATTCTTGTTCTTATAGATAACAGAGGTTTGGTTGGCTACTATTGCTACATTTTTATTTTTCAATAAAGGCAGGTAGGTCTCTGTTCTATTGGCGCCAACCACAACAGCATCTTGTGCTATAGTGCGGCTTGTGAAACTGAAACAAAGAATGACAAGATGTATAAATAAAATGGTATTTTTGGGAAGACTAAAAGTGTGTTTCATTTGAATGTTTCTCTATTTATTGCTAAAAGGCTTATTCGTGGTGGTCAAGACAAAAGCCATATATCTGCGCCTATAATTAAAATAGCCATTGCAGCTATTGCAATAGGCCTTGTCATGATGCTTATTTCTGTAGCTACAGGATTGGGATTGAACTATAAAATTAGGGAAAAAGTAGCCGCCTTTAATGGGCACATACAAATTTTTAGTTACCAGACTAATCAGTCCAATATTTCAGGGACGCCCATTTCATTAGATCAAGACTTTTATCCTCAATTTAATTCAGTGGCTGGAGTGACTCATGTTCAGGGAGTTATGACTACGCCTGGGATTATTAGAACGGAAGAAACCTTTGAAGGAATAGTAGCAAAAGGAGTAGGGAAGGATTATAAATGGGAGCTATTTACCTCTTATATAATAGCTGGCCGCCTACCAAATTATTCAGATAGTTTAAACAATGAAGTGCTTATTTCTAAAATATTAACCGAAAAACTCAATCTAAAATTAGGAGATAGTTTTAGAACTTTTTTTATTAAAAACGAAGAAAAAAATACCCTACCAAGCCAGCGAATTTTTAAGATAGTAGGTATTTATGACACTGGTTTTGAGTCTTTTGACAGCAGCTATCTCTTTACGGATATCAGACATTTACAGCGAATTTCTGGATGGAAACCTGAGCAAATTGGAAGCTTTGAAGTCTTTATAAATAATTTTGACCTTTTAGACCAGAAAACTCAAGAAGTATATGCAGCTACTCAATCAGACTTAGATGTTCGTTCCATAAAAGAGAGATATTACAATATATTTGAATGGATTTCCCTCTTTGATTTCAATATGATTCTCATTATAAGTATTATGATTTTAGTGGGTGGGATTAATATGATTACGGCTTTGCTGGTACTTATTTTAGAGCGCACTCCTATGATAGGCCTGTTAAAAGCCTTGGGTGCTCAGAATTGGACTGTGAGAAAGGTGTTTTTATATCAAGCAGCTTATTTAATAAGCCTAGGCCTTTTGATAGGAAATGTCATTGGGCTCAGCTTTATTTATTTACAAGACACCTACAAATGGGTGAAGTTTCCAAACCCTAAAGAATACTACATTACAGAGGTTCCGGTTTATATAGACCTTCCTATTGTTTTAGGACTTAACGGATTAGTGCTTTCTTTGTGCATGGTCATGTTGCTTATTCCTTCCTATATAGTTTCTAAGGTTTCTGTGGTTAAAGCATTAAAATTTGATTAAAATTTTCAGGTCAACTTCCCTCATATTTTAGTAAATTGTGTTCTTAAACCAACTTAATATGAAATCTAAAACAATAACATTTTCTATATTTATAACTCTTTTCATCTCTGTTTTTAGCGCCTCTCTTTTTGCCCAAAAACTGAGCGATAAGGAAAGTCAGATAGTAGCGCGTGTATCTGCAAATAATGAAGCTGCCATTGCTTTTTTAGAAAAAGTAGTCAATATTAATAGTGGCACCTTAAATTTAAAAGGGGTTAAAGAGGTAGGAGCAGTTTTTTCAGAAGCTTTTAACGCTATTGGTTTGGAGAGCCGCTGGATAGACATGCCAAGTGAACTCAATAGAGCTGGACATTTATTTGCTCAAACACCAGCAGTAAAAAAACCCAAAGGGAAGAGGTTGTTACTCATAGGGCATTTAGATACCGTTTTTGAAGAGAACAGCCCTTTCCAAACATTTAATAGGATTAATGATAGTGTTGCCCACGCACCTGGCGGTAATGATATGAAAGGGGGAGATGTCATTGTTTTATATGCTCTTAAGGCATTGTCAGAGCAAGGATTATTAAAAAACACACAAGTTATTGTTGCTTTTACTGGAGATGAAGAAAGTACTGGAAGCCCCTTAGACATAAGCAGAAAAGACCTTATAGAGGCCGCCAAAAAATCAGATATTGCCCTTGGCTTTGAAACTTCCACAGGTTTTAATTATGCCACAGTAGCCAGGAGGGGCTCTTCTGGATGGAAAGTCACTACAAAAGGAAAGAGGGCTCATTCCTCTGGAGTTTTTAACGAAAATACTGGCGCAGGAGCTATTTTTGAAATGGGAAGGATATTAAATGATTTCTACGAAGAAGTAAAAGGGCCAGAGCTATTGACTTTTAATCCTGGAATGCTTTTGGGAGGAACTTTTATAGGAGTAGATAATATTTCTGGCCAAGGAACTGCCTATGGAAAGAGCAATGTTGTAGCCCAAAGTGCTCTAGTTCAAGGAGGTTTAAGGTTTATAACTGAGGCCCAAAAAGACAGTGCTAGAGTTAAAATGAGGGCTGTTATTAGTAATAATCTACCCCAAACCTCTGCAGAAATAAGCTTTACAGACAGTTATCCTGCCATGCCACCCACTCCTCAAAACATAGCCCTTTTAACTCAGTTAAAACAAGTGAGTTTGGATTTAAAACAAGGAGCCGTTTTTGCCTATGACCCAGGTAAAAGAGGAGCAGCTGACACTTCTTTTGTAGCTTCTTACGTGGCTTGTTTAGACGGCTTAGGGACTATGGGATCTGGAGCGCACACTCCAGAAGAGTCTGTAAATTTAAAAACCATAGAGGCACTAACAAAAAGGACAGCGGTTTTAATTTACAGGCTGCTTAATCCATAAATCTATGTTATTAGAAATGATTAATGAGCAATATGGCTTTGTATTTGAGGCGCCACTTCTCAAAGATATTGCCCAGTGTGGAAGCCTTAAAAAGGTAGCTGCCGGGCAGTTACTTATAGACATAGGAGAAGCTATAACTCATTTACCTCTTTTGTTGTCAGGCGCCATAAAAATTATGAGAGAAGATAAAAAAGGAGATGAGCTTTTATTGTATTTTATAGAAAGTGGAGACACCTGTACTATGAGTTTTTCTTGTTGTATGGGAGGCGTAAGGAGTGAAATTAGAGCTGTAGCAGAAACAGATTCAGAAATTATCATGATTCCTGTTTCTCAGATGGATCAATGGATGGGAAAATACAAAAGTTGGCAGCAATTCATTTTAGACAATTACCAGGCTAGAATGAAAGAGTTACTACAAACAGTAGACACTTTAGCCTTTCTTAGAATGGATGACCGCTTGTTAAAACACCTTCAAGATAAGGCCAAAGTGAATGGTGATGACCATATTCACACCACCCACCAAGAAATTGCTTACGACCTTCACACCTCTAGGGTAGTCATTTCTAGGTTGCTTAAAAAGTTAGAAATTGAAGGTAAAATATCCCTTCATAGAAACGATATTACAGTTATAGACCTCTAAAAAAATAATTACTCAGTAACAGATGTTACATACAGTCCCTCCATTTTCTTTAATTTTGAAGAATTAATTAATTTTATTATTATGAAAATAGAACAAATTTATACTGGATGTTTAGCACAAGGGGCTTATTATATTGAATCTAATGGCGAGGTAGCTATTATTGACCCCCTCAGAGAAGTAGGTCCGTATATTGAAAAGGCCAAAGGGAATAATGGTATTATTAAGTATATTTTTGAAACTCATTTTCATGCAGACTTTGTAAGTGGCCACGTTACTTTAGCAAAAGAGACAGGAGCTACTATTGTGTATGGTCCATTAGCAAATCCAAAATTTGAGGCGCTTATAGCTACAGATGGGCAAGTGTTTAAATTGGGAGATATTACTATTACAGCACTCCACACGCCAGGCCACACTATGGAGAGCACTACGTTCTTATTAAAAGATAAGACAGGTGCAGACCATGCTATTTTCTCTGGTGATACTTTGTTTCTAGGAGATGTAGGACGTCCAGATTTAGCTCAGAAAGCAGTTCATATGACACAAGAGCAGCTGGCAGAAACCTTATTTGACAGTTTGAGAACTAAAATCATGCCCTTAGCTGACCATGTGATTGTATATCCAGCACATGGAGCTGGTTCTGCCTGTGGCAAAAACATGATGAAAGAAACGGTAGACAGTCTGGGAAACCAAAAAAGAATGAATTACGCTCTTAGGGCAGACATGACTAAGGAAGAGTTTGTAAAAGAAGTAACTGATGGCCTTATGCCACCTCCAAAATACTTTCCTTTAAATGTTAAAATGAACAAGGAAGGGTATGAAGATTTTAATGCCGTTTTAGAAAGAGGAGCCACTCCATTAACTCCAGACGCTTTTGAAGCCGCTGCCAATGAAACGGAAGCAGTTATTTTAGATGTCAGACACCAGACAGACTTTGTAAAAGGCTATGTGCCAAGGTCTATTTTTATTGGACTAGACGGAAGCTTTGCCCCCTGGGTAGGTGCCTTAATTGCAGATGTAAAACAACCTATTTTGCTTATTGCTCCTACTGGTAGAGAAAAAGAAGCCATCACCAGACTATCTAGGGTTGGTTTTGACCAAACCATAGGGTACTTAGAAGGCAGTTTTGAGGCATGGGAAAAATCCGGAAAGGAGATAGACAGTATTCACTCTATTTCTGCATTAGAAGCCATAGAGAGAATTAACAACAAGCAGCAGCCAGTTTTTGACGTACGCGCCAACACAGAGTTCTTGTCAGAACATTTAGTTGCTTCTGAAAGCGCACCATTAGATTTATTAAACGTTCATTTATCTAGCTTTCCCTTGCAAGCTGAATTTTTAGTTCACTGCGCTGGAGGCTATAGGTCTGTAATAGCGTCTTCTATTTTAAAAAGCAGGGGCATTCACAACCTCATAGATGTAGCTGGAGGTTTTAAAGATTTAAAAGAGTCTGGTGCAAAAGTGACAAATTATGTATGCCCTTCTACTTTATAACAATTATTTAGCCATCTTTCCAGAAGGCTGATATTTATCATATTCTATTACCACAAAATGGGTATAGTTTAGTGTTTTAAACTATTTTGTACAGTTATCTATTTCTAAGGTTTTTGAAAGTAATTGTGCTATTTGCTCCAATGCTTTTGGAGGTTTTCCGTATTCATAACTTACCTTCATTTCATTTCCATTTTCAAAAAGCACACTCACATATGTGGCTCCTCCATCTGCACAGTCAGGGCAGCCAATTGTTTGGGGCAACTTAGCCATTTCATTTAAGTTTATTTTTTCTTTAAGTAGCGCCCAATCTGCTGAAGGAGTAGTTATTTCACAACTAAGATTATCAGAGGTGTCTCTGAATGATTGTGCTGTGAATAAAGTTTTTTCTTCGGAGATAACTACATCATTTTTACAATAACCCATACACATTCCAAAAGAAGTGCCGTAGGAAATATTTAAAATTGCATCAAATTGCAGCTCTTTTTCTGACTCACAAGAACTGAGTAAAAAAAGCAATGAGGCTAATGTAGTAAGGGTTTTACTCATGAGGTTTATTTTAAATAATATCACCAAATATAGTGCCAAATTAAAAACTTACTATTGAAATTTAATATGGAATTTTAAAGATTCTGTTAAGGAAAAAGTCTCGTAAAACAAAATTTTATAGTGGAGCCGGAGACGTGCGAATGGGTATTTAAACCTCTAGTGGAGGTTTAATAGTGAGTGGCGAGTTGGTGCGTTGGCCCCGGAGGTGAAACAAAAAACCCCGCTATACGGGGTTTTGAAGTGGAGCCGGAGACCTGCGAATGGGTATTTAAACCTCCAGTGGAGGTTTAATAGTGAGTGGCGAGTTGGTGCGTTGGCCCCGGAGGTGAAACAAAAAACCCCGCTATACGGGGTTTTGAAGTGGAGCCGGAGACGTGCGAATGGGTATTTAAACCTCCAGTGGAGGTTTAATAGTGAGTGGCGAGTTGGTGCGTTGGCCCCGGAGGTGAAACAAAAAACCCCGCTATACGGGGTTTTGAAGTGGAGCCGGAGGGACTACATTAACTTCAATATGTTACTCAAATATTATCCTTAATAATATAGTTTTATCCTTTAAATTCAATGATTTAAGGGTTTTATAGATGCTATCTGATGTTTAAGTAGGTTTATCTAAATCTAATTAAGTGGAGATATTGTGGACTAAATATGGACTAAGGGTTCTGTCGCATCTGCTAAAATTAAGCATCAAGTTTTAAACTAATTTAATTTTTTAAGAAGCTAATGATATAAATGATTTGTAGGTTGAACTTTCAGGGTTCACCAGTTGATTTTTCTTTATCATT
>Ga0209284_10001117_pt1 | contig 42257 bp, 49 predicted proteins | sample FRY03_FD_187211 | JGI IMG/M metagenome (GOLD analysis project Ga0209284, IMG submission 187211) | Freshwater microbial communities from Lake Fryxell liftoff mats and glacier meltwater in Antarctica - FRY-03 (SPAdes) (version 2) | ecosystem: Environmental > Aquatic > Freshwater > Ice > Glacier... | reverse complement strand
ATAATTTTTTCTTTAAACACATTCGACCATGTTACCAAGTTCTTTACATGCATCCAGTGAAGTATTTCTTTCAACCCATTTTTATAAAAGTCCAAAAAAGCGGTGGTAATCTCTTTCTCCTCAATTTTTTCATACTTCTTTATCTCCCAAAAATAAAAGTACACAAGAGGATAGTACATCATCTGCAAAAATGAAAGGACGAATCCATGCATCCCAAGTTTGTATCCATCATATGCAAAGTACCGACTCATAAACTCACTTGTTCCATCAGTCAGTCCTTGGGCAAGCGTATATCTCTCATTTTTTTCAAACCGTGTGTTTGCATCTGCTTTGGCATAACGGATCATTTTGCTGAGAAACTCATCCAGTGTGGCATAATTATAATGCACAATTGCATACTGTTCCTCAGGTTCGAGAATGAGCTCTGTTCCCTTAATCATCGGCTGGGAATGGAGTTCAGTTGGCCACGTGGCTGAGTCTCTTCTAAAAAGCCGTGTCTGATAATCAGGCCACCATCTTGCGTGATTGATCCATGATCCAAAGATGATATTTTTCCGAGGGAACTTGATAGTGTCAAATGCTTCATAATCGTTGAGAAGTTTTTGAGCAAGCTCTGAAGGAATTACCTCATCAGGATCTAAAAAGAGAATGTACTCAGTTTTAGCGTATGTTTTTGAGGTTTCCCTGAGAAGCTCGATATGGGAGACGGGTTCAATGGATATTACCGTGACGTTCTCCAGAGTCTTTATCGACTCAGCTTGCTGAGCGTCGATCCCCATATCCAGAACTATGATCTGTTGACTAAGCACTTGTACAGACTTGATACACTCGGTCAAATGTGGCAATTTTCCTATTCCTACAATAATCGTCGTTATATTACTCATACTTTAAAAATGTTTTAACTTCCTTCACAAGCTGTATTTTGAAAATCAGCTGAAGTGACAGGACGTATACGATGGCACCTGTCACAACTGAGATCCCGACATTCATCCAGTTTACCTGAAGATATGTTGTTGCGAAAACAGCAATTCCCATAATCAGACTACTTATGACGGGTGCCGTGACATTTGAGAGAAACTCAAAGCTGACAAGACGCCTCGCGATAGGAATTATGATGATAAATGTGAGCGACAAAATCACCAGACTGATCGGGTATCCATACAGTCCAAACCAGTTTGTGAAGAGTGGAATGCTGATCCATGACATGACCGTCCAGTACAACATAAACTTAAACGTCCACTTTACTTTTCCGACAGCATTAAACAAGTTGGTAAACGGGGTTGAGTATGATGAGAAGAATGCCGAAATGACGATGATATAAAAGAGTGGGATGGCTGGCTCCCATTTGCCATACTTTGGGATAAGTTGCACAACCTCGTCAAGAAGGAGCGCCATGCCGACAAAGATTGGGGCAAGCATGAGGGTCTGGTAATACAGAATTTTCCCCATAAGTTTTCCCACTCGTTCCTTCTCCGTCTGGATGCGTGCAAATACAGGAAATAGGATGCGGCTCACATTGTCCATGACAATCCTGATAGGCGACTCTGCCCAGCGCTTTGCCCATCCGATATATGCAAGTCCTTCGATCCCGACTACTTTCCCAAGATAAAACAGGATCAGATCATCTTTAATAAGTGAGAGAAACGTATTTGTCTGAAAAGGGACTCCAAAAGACAACAAGACTTTGAGGCTTTTTTTTGAAATCCCAATCTGAGGAATCCAAAAAGAAAGGGAGTACATGAGGATTGTCCCCGTGAGGGACCTTACAAGTACTGCTATTGTAAATGTTTGGAGACCAAAGCCAAGGATCGCAAGCACGGAGATTGTCGCGTAAAATACTGTGCTCTCAACAATCTGCACAAGCACTATTTTTTGAAACTGAATGCTCCTCTCAAGTTTTATTGATGGGATTGTCTTGAGTGAAGAAAGGAAAAAAGAAGCAAGTACTGCCCAGAAGAGATATGTCGATTCAGCAGGAAGATGATAAAAATCTCTGATAAATGGCGTAAGTAAAAATGCGATTGAGATGATTGAGATTATCAGGATCTGCTGTACGGTGAATGTTGTTCGGATATCATCATCTGTGACTTCTTTTTTCTGAACAAGGGAAGCGGCAAGTCCAATATCTGAGAAAAAATTGAGAAAGGGAATGATCGCAAGAGTAAGAACATAAATCCCGTATATTTTTGGAGTGAGAACTATCGTCAAGATGAGGTTTGCGACAAGTCCAAGGACTGCGGCATATCCACTGTGAAAAAACAGACTCAGTAAGCTGATTATCGAGTTTTTTTTGATATTTTCTTGGTTTGCCATATCGCATGCAATGAGTACGTGAGTACCATTATACCTGTGAGAAGGGAGATCGCGTTTGCGATATGTTCAAGAGGCGTTTGAGAGTACGAGACGGTTACAACGTTTGCATCAACTCCAGATGGGAGAACGGGTCGCCCGAGTAGGTCAAGTCTATCTGGAATATACTTCTTACCATCAATCTTAATATTCCAGTAGGGTGCATCATGAATAGGGAAAACACGAGTATTTAAAAAGATGGGATTGTCTGCATCTGTCTCAAATAATCGCCAGTAATCATACGTTACCGATGTGGGGAGATACTCTGCAACTCTGAATGCAGCCGTATTCTTGATGTAGTTATCGGAGGCATACTCGGCTAGATACCGCTCTTCTGAGATCATCTGTCCTCTGAAAAATTTAGGAGAAGAAATAATTATCGCCAGAATTGCAAGAGTTGAGAGGATGATTCCATATTTTCTCGGAAATCTATTGACGGCGTACGCTGCAAAAAAGCTGAGTCCAAAAATCGTAAACAGGAGAAAGCGCCATGGGAACTGAAAGAGTGAAAGAACTGGTTCAAGAGCCTTCCACACTGGTTCAGAAATAGACAACGTCATAACTAAACTTCCGATTAATATGACTGATAAAGAAATAAATAAGAATTTATTTGACGTTAATTTCTTTCGAAGAACATCAACGTATAAAAATAAAACGCCCAATGCACCCAACATTATCTGCAGTTTCCCAAGCATGAATGACATGCCATCACTTACACATCCTGGAGTTGATCCGCCATATCCCCATGGAGAGTACCAAATCTGACCGATGCATAAAAAGTGATCTTGATACTCCGTCTTCACAGCAATAGTTGAAGCGTGTACAAAACTCATTTCACCGAGCGCGGGGATGAGAAAAGAACTTGCCATCAGAAGTCCAAGAAAGACAGATAAAACGGCGATCCATTTTTTTTGCAAAAGAGAGAAGCCTACAAGGAGTGGAACAACAAGAAGAGAAAATATATTATGAACTGAAAACACGCTCGCCAAAATGATTACTGCCAAGAACAAACGACGGTTACTTACTGTAGCAATTACATACAAGCTCCATGGAAGAAGGGCGAGAAACCAAACTTCTGCAAGATTTGCACGAACAAAAAGGTCAACCGCGACATATGGAGAAGTAGCATAAAGTATTGCACCAATAATTGCCGAATGAGATTTAACGTATCCTCTCAAAAAGTAATACATTCCAAGGAGGCTCATGACAAGTGCCAAAAGGTAACTCAATTTCAGCGCCTGCGAAACACTGAATCCAATAAAAGAAATGAGAGTTGTGATCCAGTAAGCGGTAGGCGCATAGAAATTGAATATCGGATACCCAAGTCCAAACGACATGTTTGAAGAAATTCGAGGTGGGACATGACCGTTCTTCAACTCCCTTCCAAACTCGATGACTCGAGCAGCTTGTGTCTCATCGTGTCCTGTAAAAGCCTTACTATCAAACGGGTTGAGGTCTCTACCAAAAATAATCACAAATCCAAAGATAAAGATGAGAAGCCAGTATTTTTTCAAGAAGGTTACAATCATAGCATTTACTGTGCTGCCGTTATAATCTGTGTGGGCGGCAGGAGTTTAAAAAGGTACAGCGCTTCTTTATTTCCTGGTTTCTCATACCGTTTGACAAGTTCGATTGGCCACAAGGGAGGAAACTCTTTTCGATGAGAGAAGACGACATACACATCTCGTTTTGCAAGCTCTGGTTGAAAGTCTGTGAGGTGTTTTTCAGTGAGAGGCCAGAGCCCAAGGACATCAATCTGGTCATCGCGCTGGTCATATACCTTGAGTACATCCGCCACAAGTCCAAAATCCCCTTCGGCTAAGACCAGAACAGGTCGAGTTTGTGATGCGATACTCATCCGTTCCATGAGCTTATCTGCGCCCCAAACTGCTGTTGAGCCTTCGATGTACTGTCCCCGATCAATAGGAGGGAAGTGGGCGCTCGCCGGATCAAACAGCAGCGGATAGTTCCAGATTGTCATACTGAGAAGAAGAAGTCCAAAGCTCCATCCGAACATATTTTTCTTTTTAAGTGATATGAAATAGTACGTTGCAAAAATAATGACGAGTGTGCTAAAGAAAAGAACGTATCGTGGAAAAAGAACTTTTGCAAAGAATGCAATTGCAACATACGGAACAAACATAAACACCGAGAGGTAGAGCGCCGTGAGACGTTCTTTCTTTAACATCATAATGTATCCAAGGACGCTTGCGACAATAATCAGCCACCCCGACTCCCAAGAAACGTACAGTGGGATATTTCCAACGTTATTTTTAAAAAATGTAAATGGAGTCGCAAAAAATTCATCAAACGTCATGATGAACGTATTATTTTTCAACGCAACATAATGAAAGTATGGAGAAAGTCGTTGAATATTATAAAAAAGGAGACTGATTGCCGCAACAACTCCGAGGAGAAAGAGATAATTGATAGTCTGAGAAACAAAAATTTTGCGACTCTTTTTCCAGAGTCCTAGATACATAAGCGGTGCAGCGGCGGTAAGCCCGAGAAACATGCGTGAAGATGACTTCCCAAGGAGTGCAACTCCACCGATAAAGCCCATAATGAGCGCCGTATCAAGCCTGCGCTCGCGTATGAGGAGGAGAGAGAAAAAGAGAATCCAGATAAATCCTGCATTGACCGCGGAGTCGACAAGCGCCATGCGGTCATAAAACAGAGTGTACGGGAGAAAAATATAAAGTACGGCGCCGATATATGCGGCACGTTTCCCCCACATATAAAAGAGAAAGGAGAACATTCCTACAACTGCAGAAAACCCTGCAGACACGGCAAACATGCGTCCAGCAAAGAGGTCATGCGGAGAAAAGAGCTTGAGAAAGGGAATTGTTGCCCAGGTTTGGAGCGGTTGTCTCCCGTCAGTGATAGATATAAATCGTTGTCCGGCATCTTTCCAGGCAGTCTTTGCCCAGTTTATGTAGATTCCTTCGTCCGAAAACTGTGGCCATTTGTCAAGATTAATGAGTCGTGAAGCGGCAAAGAGGGCAATAAGCAGTCCTACCATAAGGACATCTTTCGGTGAGATATTCTTTTTGAGAAATATGATTATTTTTTCAAGAGAAAACATACACTTTAAGTATAATACACGAGCACTGATTGTTGACAAATTAAAACGTTTTGTAGAGGATCAATGGTTTTTCCTGAGACATTTTTGCTGCATTATTCATCCTGAGCACTCCTTCAGAATCATTCTCATTCACCACAAAGCAGTCATTTGTGTCAGATAGAAGCATGTCAAGTTCATTCAGAATCATTCTCATTCACCACAAAGCAGTCATTTGTGTCAGATAGAAGCATGTCAAGTTCATTGAGTGTGTAGACGAAGCTCACTTTTCCATGAAAATAGTACACGACCGAAGGATGATTCCCCCACCAGCGACTTGTCGAAATAAGAAGATTCATACTCTCAAGCGTTTCATTTGCCGTTCGTCCCTCTGGCTCAATAAGTATATTCAACTCGTCGCATGATGTATTAGCTTCTTCGGCAATCACATGATGTGGATCACGTGACGAGTAAAAATCATCGAGAACTGTATCTTTGAAAAAGTTCTGTTGAAAAAGCATGATCAGAATCACTCCAATAATGCCATAGTAAAAAAGTCCAACACGTCTCAAAAGGGTGATTGGATACACCATGAGATACGCAATCTGTCCGAGGTACGGATGCCCGTACCAAAAAATTTTGGTCTTTGTCAGATTCAAAAACACAAACCAAGGTAGAAAAAATACACTGTAAAGAACCCTGTTGTTGGACATTGATTTACGAAGCCACTGCCAGAAGATGAGGACACCACCAATTAATGACAGAAATGCATACCTTCCATACTCCTGAAACAGAAGATCAATATAAAATGTTCTCTGACCAAAGTGTGACTCGATTGATGCGGTCACACGCTTCACATGACTTTCATAAAAATGTTGATAGAGGAAATTTGAACCGTATTTTACCGTCATCCCCAGATGCCAAAGAAGGAGAATGCCAGCTTGCATGGACATGTTACGTAGATCACGAACGTACGCTTCCCATGTGATCTCTTTTCTCATGAACTCAAAGAGTCCATAGAGCGCCATGATGCCCATCGGGTAAAAACCGATGAGCGATTTGCTATAAACTGCGAAGAATATGAAAAATAAAGACAGCCAAAATCTCCGATAAAACACGACATACCCAAGCCAACCGATCAGCAAGAAGATGTCGACATTGAGAACCTGTGCGCGCTGCAAAAAGATTGAAGAAAGTGAAGTGATTACAATGACAAGTGTCGTGATCCACGTTTCCTTCAAGACCTTGAAATACAGTACGTACATGAGAATGAGTGCCACAACAGAGAGATACAGTGTTGCAAGCCGTGTTGATACTTCAGGCTGCATAAACGGCGTCACAAGCATTACAATGCCATAAAAAAGCGGCACGAGTGGTGGTTTGTCAAGCCACGCTTGGCCTTGCCATAGGGGGACAAGGTAAGATTTTGCCGCAATCATTTCTCGTCCGACTTCAGCATAAATTGATTCATCCCAGTCAAAGAAGGGAAAGGGATGACTTATTATTTTTATCGAAAATATAATGACAAAAAACAGGAGATAGAGGATGATGGGATAGTGTTTCACTGGTTTTTATTGGGATCCAAAAAATAATTCCCTTCAAGATACGGTTTGATAAAGTTCACATTCAACTCAAATGATTCAGGGAACACGGTCTTTTGGAAGACAAAGTAGGTACGGAGTTCATAGATTGCGGAGAGTGATAGTATTACAAAAATGCCGAGAATGAGATATTTTTTTGCAAGAGGTAAACGAAAGATTGATACGAGAGGCAGTCCCATAAAGTACACAATACTTGGAAGAGTTGTTACTGACCTCAAAGCATTCGGATTCTCCCAAGGATATGTGAGGAGGGGAGGAAGAATTCCAATAAGAAAAAATACAAGAAATAATCGATGATGAAACTGTCTCCAGTTTTTTATTGCAACACCAAGTCCGACTATAAAAAGAATTGACTGTATGGGATTGAGCATGGGTTTCCCTGGATAGTTATGTCTTCCATTGATATCTCCCTTCATAAAGAACTGTCCAGAAACTTTCTGGATATTTTGAAGCGTAAACTCTGTTTTTTCAGACACCGAAAGCTGTTCGTTTTGTAAGTAAAAGAGTTCGTAGATGCGATTGTCGTCATTCGAATTAAAGTATACGTTCAATGGAATGGTCAAAAGAATGAATGGAACAAGGAGAAACGTCAATCGCTTAAGTGGGTTTAGTGTGATACGTTGTCTTATACCACGTTCAAACAAAAGGAGGAACGAAGGAAGAAGGAAAAAAAGGCGGCCAGGCGTGTATGAATTATACGCAAGCCCTGCTGCAATTCCTGTCATAATGATGTACTTCAAGGATTTCGTTTTTCTATAAAGAAGGAATGCATACACACCGAGAAGCTCGAAAAAGATGACAGTTGTTGCTTCAAAGCCAAAGCGTGCAAAGTTGAAGTACCATCGCATCGTAATAAACATAAATGCAATAAAGAATGGCAGAGTGTTCTTTTTTGGAAAAACCAGCTGAAATACTTTGTAGATAAGAAATGTATTGATGACTCCAAAGATTGCAGACGGAAGCCGGACTGCGAGGACCGTATCGCCAAAGAGTTTAATCGAACCCAAAAGGAGGTAAAAATACAGAGTTGCATGACCTGTTGCAAGCTGCGTATACGGCGTATATGCTGTATTTTCAAGCGTTTTTGCAAGCCGTATAAACTCCACTTCATCAAGTGCAATATTTTGTGGGATTGCAGGAAACTCATAAAAAATAATCCCCGCTGAGATAGCAAGAAGCGTGAGCGGGATTAGGAGGTTAACGAGGGTATTTTTTGAGAAGTTCATACCATTTGATCATGAGGATATCTCTCAAGCCCTCAAAAGATGATTTTATAAATGTGACATTCTTCGTCTCAACATGTTTCCATGAAACGGGAACTTCTTTCGTTTTATACTTCAAGCGTGATCCGAGAAACAGAAACTCAAGGTCAAATCCAGCAGATACCGACGAGCCTTCAGCGATTTCATCTTTTGTGAAGACGCGCAAATTCTCGATTATATCTTTTGCGGCTTGTGTCCGAAAAAGCTTGAATCCGCACTGTGTGTCTCTGATCCTTTTGAGTCCAATCACGTACTGCCTTATGAATATCATTCCAAAAGCCATGAGTTTACGCGTAAGCGGAGCGCCTTCACGCTCGTTTTTCCTCGAACCAATCACAATGTCAAACCCTTGACCTGCGTACTTTATAAGTTTTTCCGACTCTTCAATCGGGGTTGCAAGATCTATATCTGAGAACATGACAAACTCACTTTTTGCATTTTTTATTCCTGTAATAATTGCGTATGCTTTGCCGAGATGATTATTTTTAATGAGCCTCATCTTCGGAAACTTTGGGAGATAATCTTGTGTGATGAGACCAATTGAGTGATCCGTTGAACCATCATCAACGATGAGCACTTCGCTAAACCTGTTGTCGTCTTTCGTGAAGTTTCCAATACGGTCAAGGACATCTTTCTTTATGTTTGCCTCCTCGTTGTAACAAGGAATAATAAGGGTAAGGTTCATATACATTAGGGATTTGTGCCATGAATAAGCTTATATATTGTAACATTCTCGATTCTCCAGTGTTCCACAACTTTCTTATTCTCAAACGCAGCAATCTGCCATTGAGGGTCATCTTGAGGAATGCATTCCTCAAAGCACATGACATACAGTTCATTGGCTTGTTCTGACGAGTCTTCTGCAATCAGCGAGTATCCCATTACCTCGAGAAAGTATCGATAGTGACCATGAGATTCGGTGTAGGGAATTGTGACGATTTGAATCGGATCTTGCTGAATATGAGGCTTAAAACTTGCAGAAATCTGTCGCGCAAGCTGAATTTGGTTTGTGACATGTGAGTTGAGAAAGTGATAGTTCTGCATGTTGAAAAGAAAAAAGATTGCAATGATTGATCCCGCAACTCCGAGTGCGATATTCTTACGAGAAATAATCACAGGAATTGCTGCAATGATCAGGTACACACTCAGATACATAGGTACGTAATAATGTGCGAGGCGAGGACTGCCCAGGTACGCAAAGCCCAACACATATGTGAGAACCACGACAAGGTTTAGAGTAAAAAAACGTGAGTTGATTCGTCGGCTGAGGACGAAGCCAGCTATGAGAAACAAGCTGAAGAGAAGGATGCCGACTGCGTGTGGTATGTGCATAGTAAACGCATTGACAAACAACCCATTGATTGTTTCGACCAAACGTGCAAGATATGGTAATCCTGAAGTTGAAAGTCCGCCGTCAGTAAGGAGTTTTAGAAGCTGAGTTGCATTGATAAATCCGTGTCGCACATCAAACAAGATGAGCGGTATCATCGTGATGAGAAAGATTCCGATTGGTAGGACAAGGTTTCGAAGCATTGTAATTCGTTCTTTCACACTCCTTTTGTGGAGTGACATGAGAAAGAGGATGAGAAACGCGGGTAAGACAAGTGCCATCAGATAATGCAACTGCATTGAAAGACCAAGAAAGAGTCCAAAGAGTATGCCGTTTCGAGTTGTTTGTGTGTCTAGCCACGATGAAAAAAAGTAAAGAGTTGCAAAGCTAAAATACGGAAGCAGGTTTGGATTCCATGAAAAGCGCGCAAGATCAATGAGGGTTGAGGAGAGAGTAATCAGGGTTAAAAATACTACTGCAGTAGTCCATCCAAACTGCTTCTTGACTATGAATGATCCAAAAATAGATCCAATTATTGCAATAATACTTACTCCAAAGGCAAGCCCTGAAGGATTCCATGCAAAGAGGGGAAGGAATGGCGCAATAAGATAATAATAAAATGGTCCAAGGTAGACTTGCCCAATAGAGCTTGGAGCCCCGATAAATGGGAGGTTCTCAAGCGTCACAAGCTTCCGCACGATGCTTGCGTCACGTCCTTGATCACCCAAGAACATGACATGGGTCTCAAAGTCATAGAAGCGAGTCATTACAAATACACACGCAATCACCGCAAGAAGAAGCGTGAGTCCAGCATTTTTTTTGACAAAATTGTACAATGGGGGAATGAGATCTTTAAGTGTATTCATAACACAGAATATTTCCAATATTTTAATCATTATAGCAGTTGTTCTCGGATCAACACTTCTTCTCTATCTTCCTTTTGTCACTCACGCTCTTCACCTTTTTGGATTTAACTCAACTGCGGGGATGGATACAGTCTACCAAAACTATGATGGACTGTATTATGTGGTTGTCTCTCAAAGTTGGTACAATCCGCAGGCGATTGAGGCACTCAGACTCGAGTTTGCTCTTTCGAATGAGTACTATGCAGCGCATCTCCCACTGTATCCATTTTTCATTGCTATATTCAAGCCGTTACTTGGTTCGCTCCATGCAATGCTCTTTGTGACGATTTCAAGTACGATCCTTCTTGCTCTTTCACTCTACTATCTCCTTGTTAGATTTAAACTGACAAAGCATCCTGTGATGCTTGTTTCAGTATTTCTTTTTCTGCCCCGATTTTTTGTTGTCCGTTCAGTAGGTGCGCCAGAATCTCTTTTTATATTTCTCATTCTTGCGTCAGTTCTCTTTTTTGAGAAAAAGCAGTACTTCTTTGCAGGGCTTCTCGGAGGGCTTGCAACGATGACAAAGACGCCTGGAATTCTTCTTTTTGCTGCATATGGTCTGGTATTCCTTGAACGAGTAATTGTAAAAAAAGAGTTTTCGTTTCGCTTCCTGTGGATCGGGCTTATCCCGCTGGGACTCGTTGCAGTATTTTCTTTGTATGCACATCAGTATGACAACTTTTTTGCGTACTTCAACACAGGTGGCGTCGTTCCAATGTTGTATCCGTTTTCAGTATTCCATTCAAGTGGTCGCTGGGTCGACACAGTCTGGCTCGAAGAAATTGTTCTTTATTTCTTCATCTATGGCTTTGCGGTACTCACGTTGAAGGACACGAAGTATCGCAGTTTTTTTTACTTCCCCTTGGTGTTTCTCTTTTTCGGATCGTTTGTCCAGCATAGAGATCTTTCGCGATATCTTCTCCCTATTTGGCCATTTGCGATTATTGCATTTGAAAAACTTTTTACGTCAAAAAAATTCTTACTTCTCTTGTTAATTCTTATCCCCGCAATCTATCTCTATGCATGGAACTTTATGATTTCAAATATCATTCCCGTTGCAGATTGGCGTCCGTTCATTTAAATGTTACAATGACAGGATGGACAACGTATCAAGCTTTTTGAACTCAATAAAGAAAAAAATTACAATCAAATGGATTGTAATTATTCTTATTGGTCTCGGGGCTATCTTCTTTGTATATCAACGTTTTATCAAAAAAGAGGAAAAAATACGCGCAACTTACACGGTAAAACGCGAAACCCTTCAAGAAACTCTTGCAGAAACTGGCGAAATCAATGCATCTGAAAAAGCCGTGCTCCATTTCCAAACAGGGGGACGACTCACATGGGTTGGAGTACAAGAAGGTGATACTGTCAAAAAATATGATGGCATCGCTTCGCTTGACCAGCGCCAACTTCAAAAAACACTTCAAAAGTACCTCAATACGTACTCAAAAGAACGAAGGGATTTTGAGCAATCAGCTGACGACAATCAAGGCGAAGTCGTGAGCTTATCACGTGAAGTTCGTGATCAAGCAGTACGAAGTCTTGAGAATGCTCAGTTTGATCTCAATAACTCAGTTCTTGACGTTGAGCTGCAGACAATTGCGAAAGAGTATGCATTTCTCTATACACCTATTGATGGCATAATCACCCGCATGGGTGCAGACTCACCAGGATTGAATGTATCGATTACTGATACATACGAGGTGATAAATCCCAATTCACTCTATTTTTCAGTATCAGTTGATCAGACAGAGATCGTAGATCTTTTTGAAGGTCAATCCGGCATCCTTACATTCGATGCATATCCAGATAAGCATGTCTCAGGAACTATCACAAAAATCAACTTTACCCCAAAAGCAAACGAATCAGGAACGGTGTATGAGGTAGATATGTCATTTGATTCAGCAGGCACTACTGGATATCGATTGGGTATGACAGGAGACGTAGAGTTTGTATTAAATGAAATCAAGAATACGGTGGTAGTCCCCGCCGAGTACATACTTGAAGAAGATGGCATTGAGTATGTATTTAAGAAAAATGGAAACAAGAAGGAAAAAATAAAAGTAACGATCGGAGAAGAGTATGGAGGGAAGATTCAGATACTTGAAGGGTTAGAAGAAGGCGATGTGATTTATGAAATCGACGAATGATTCACATTACTCATGTATGGAAAAAATATCAGATCGACGGTAACGTTGTCTTTACAGCGCTCAAGGACATATCGCTCACCATTGAAAAGGGTGAGTTTAGTTCGCTGATCGGACCTTCAGGATCTGGCAAGTCGACTCTCATGCATATTATTGGACTTCTTGATAAGTCTACGGAGGGCAGCGTTCTTATTGGAGGTAAAAATACGGCGGAATTGTCTGATGATGAGCTGTCTACGCTTCGAAACGAGTTTGTTGGATTTGTATTTCAGCAGTTTAATCTCATAAACAAACTCACTATAAAGGAAAATATTCTCTTGCCAACTACGTATGCACGAAAGAGCCTTACATATGACGCTGATAAGCGTGCTGATGAGATCATGGAGCGATTTGGAATCGCCGACAAAGCAAATTCATATCCAAATAGAATCTCTGGAGGTCAGCAGCAGCGTGTCGCAATTGCACGGTCCCTTATCATGTCGCCATCACTTATCCTTGCAGATGAGCCGACCGGAAACCTTGACTCAAAAACAGGAAATGAGATCATGAATCTTCTTGCTCAGTTGAATAAGGAAGAAAATATAACCGTGCTCATCGTCACTCATGAGTCGGATATTGCCGATAGAACACATCGGAAAATACAAATTGTAGATGGGAAATTGTCATCCTGAGTCATGACGAAGGGTCCAGATTAATAAACTAGATTCTTCACATTCGTTCAGAATGACAGACTAAGGAATTTGAACATAGTAACGTATGGAATTTATAAAATCAGCATTTTTTGATTTTTCACGAAACAAAGGACGAACGTTTCTCACGTCGCTCGGGATTCTCATTGGCGTGATGGCTGTTGTGCTTTTGACTGCTTTTGGGTTGGGGCTTCGTGCATATATCGAACAACAGTTTGAAGATTTGGGAAGCAACCTGGTTCGTGTTGTTCCGGGAAATCCACTCAAAGGAGGAAGTTTTTCCAATCCTGGATCATTTATCACCATTGAGTTTGATGAAAAAGATGTTGAAAAACTAAAAAGAATCAGGCAGGTAAAAATAGTTGTCCCCGTATACTCAAAGACCATCAATGTGGTTGCGGGAAATAACAAAGAATCGTCAACAATTTATGCTTCTACTGAGGGGATATTTACCACGCTCAATGTGAAGGCACAGTATGGAAGATTATTTTCTGATCAAGATGTAGATAAGCGCTCAAAAGTCATAGTAATCGGTCAAACATTGGCTGAAGATTTATTTACTTCAGCAAAAAGTGCGGTTGGGAAATCAGTCAAATTTGAAGGTCAAAAATATATGGTTATTGGCGTTGCTAATAAAAAAGGCGGTGGCGGTTTTGGTGGACCTGACTTCGACTCATTTACCTATATGCCGTACAAAACGGCATTTACTTTCAACACCGATAAAACATTTATGGTGATTATTTTGCAAACCAAAACTGAAGGAGATATTAAGTCAGTCATTCGTCAAGCTGAGGAGCAGTTGCTGAAACGATACGATAAGGAAGAGTTCTCAATCATTCAGCAAGAAGAACTGCTGTCGGCAATCACATCGATCTTTTCCATTATCAACACAGTTCTTATCGCAATTGCCGCAATATCACTCATCGTTGGTGGAATTGGAATCATGAATATCATGTATGTTACGGTGACTGAGCGGATCAAAGAAATTGGGATACGCCGGGCTCTTGGAGCGCGCAAATCAGACATTCTTATCCAGTTTCTGGTTGCGGCGGTCATTTTATCTTTGATCGGAGGTATCGCTGGGCTTGCCGTTTCATACATTATTGTGTTGTTTACTCAGCAGTATTTCCCCGCATATATTGATCTCAACTCGGTGTTACTTGCCCTTGGCGTATCATCTGCAATCGGAATCATCTTCGGTGTGTTCCCTGCAAAAAAAGCAGCAGACCTCTCTCCTATAGATGCGATACGGTATGAGTAAACTTCAGTAGTTGTTTCTTAAACGCCTCAAATGAGTACTTTTCAGCAGTTTTCCGTGCTTTTTTTCTCATTTCCACATGAGCTTTTTCAGAAAGATTTTCAAAGAGAGATATCTTTTCAAGAAGTGCTCGTGCAGTTAATTCGTCATAAAGATATCCATTCTTTCCTTCCTGCACTGTTTCCCTGAGTCCACCAGATGCGTAGGCGATGACGGGAACGCCGTATCCCATCGCCTCAATCGGCGCAATCCCAAACTCCTCGTCAACTGACGCGAACAGAAACCCTTTTGCATTTTGATACAAAAGCTTGAGAGTGTCATCTTGAATATGTGACATAAACTCAACACGTGGACCCGCAAGTCCTTTCAAAAACTCCTCGTCGCGACCAGAACCTATAATCTTTAAATTAAAGTTGCCCACGAGCGCTGCCTCAATGAGAATGTCGATATGTTTTGCGCGTGCAAGGCGGGAGGTGGTGATGTAGTAGGAGTTAGGAGGTAGGAGATAGCTTGTAGGTTTTTTTGGAATGGTGACTGGTGGATATATGATTGTTGAATTTCGGCGGTAAAATTTTTCAATTCTCTTTTCTGTCTCGACGGAGTTTGCGATAAAGTAGTCAACGCGTTGAGATCCAAGATAATCCCATATGCGCAATCCATGATTGATGAGGTGACCATAGACACGTATAGGCCAGTACTTCTGCCATTCGCGCGCCGTTTCGTAATAATACAGATATCGTGGTGGATGATGAAGATAGCAAATATGGAGCGTCTCTGGTCGGGTCACAATCCCTTTGCACATATATGATCCTGATGAGGAGATCACGAGATCATACTCATTAAAGTTAAGCGACTCCCAAATATACGGTGTCAGGAATCGAAGAGGAGAGTACAGTTTGTTGAAAAACGGGACGCGATCTGCCCAGCTTGTGATGATATTCCAGCCCTTGAAGTGCTCTGCATGGATCCCGAGAGCTTCTTTATTATAAAAAGAGGTGAAGATATCAGCTTCTGGGAAGATTTCTTTCAAGGCAACAAGAACTCGCTCTGCGCCACCAAACTCCTGTAACTGGTCATGGACAATCGCAATTTTTTTCATGGGTTAGGTGTATTATACTGTAAAAAGCATTCACACAGTAATTTATTATGAACAGTATCCACACCATCATTCTTGGGCCACACCATCATTCTTGGGATTGTCGAAGGAGTCACCGAGTTTCTGCCGATCTCATCGACCTTTCATCTTATTTGGACAGTACGAATGCTCGGAATCCCCGAGACTGATTTTGTTAAATTGTTTGAAGTCGTGATTCAAGCAGGGGCGATCTGTGCCGTCACCATCCTGTACTTTAAAGATATTATTACGAATATAAAGTTAATGGGATACCTTATCCTGTCTTTTATCCCAACGGCACTTGCCGGACTCTTCTTCTACGACATGATCAAAGGAGTATTTTTCGAAAGTCAGTTTGCAACGACATTGGTATTTATTGTAGTTGGGATCGTATTTCTTGGTGTTGAGTACTTGATCGAAAAAGAGAAGATTAAGCCTGTTCACGACATTATGGATTTGAGTTTAAAGGGTGCGATACTAATCGGGGTATTTCAGGCGCTCGCGATCGTTCCTGGCGTCTCACGTGCGGGAGCGGTGCTTGTCGGGATGATGATTCTCGGGTTCAAGCGGAGTGAGTCTGCAAAGTACTCATTTATGCTTTCAATTCCGACTATTCTTGCGGCATCGCTCTTTGATCTCATAAAAATGCGTGACGTCCTCTCAGCACAGACAAGTGGAATCCCCATACTTGTTTCAGGATTCCTTATTGCTGGGGTCACTGCATTCTTTGTCGTAAAGTGGCTCATCTCATATCTGCAGACCCATACACTTGTATTTTTTGGTTGGTATCGTCTGATCTTTGGTATACTACTGTTGGTACTTTTTGCACTCAATTCGTGAGCACTCGTAGCTCAATCGGACAGAGCATCAGATTCCGGATCTGAAGGTTGGAGGTTCGAGTCCTCTCGAGTGCACGTGTGACACGGGCCTATAGGTAAGTGGTATACCGGTGCATTCGCATTGCACAGTCGCCAGTCCGATTCTGGCTAGGTCCACATGAATTATGATAGATTTTCTGATATTGAGTGCGGTATAATATGCGTCAGTAGCTCAGTGGTAGTAGCACTACTCTTATAAAGTAGGGGTCGATGGTTCGAATCCATCCTGACGCACTTTTTGAATGTAGCTGAGATAGCCAAGGTGGTCACGGCGGGGGTCTGAAAAACCTCAGATGTCAGTTCGACTCTGACTCTCAGCACAAGATAGCTATTTGCTATCGGCTTTTTGCAATTAGCTATGTATAAATTTGAGAAGCTTATTGTTTGGCAGGAGTCTCTTCAATTATTGAAGATGATTTATGCGTTCAACAAGCAGCTGCCTTCAAATGAAGATAAGAATATCAAGGATCAGTTAAGAAGAGCCACAACATCTATTAATTTGAACATCGCAGAAGGTTCGGGAAGCGATTCGGATATTGAGTTTAAGAGATATCTCGTACTTGCAAAAAAGTCACAATTTGAAGTAATAGCACTTTTAAAAATAATAAACACTCTTTATAATCTAGATATTACACTTGTGCTTGCACAGACCGAAAAAACTGGTAAATTATTAAATGGGTTCATAAAGAAGCTGAAAGCAAAGAGCTAAAAGCAAATAGCTAGCATTGCGGTGGTAGTTCAGTTGGTAGAACGTCTCCTTGCCAAGGAGAAGGTCGAGGGTTCGAGTCCCTTCCACCGCTCACATATTTATCATATCTCTCCGCCTTCACGCATGTAGCAGGCTCCGCAGAGTGAATCATACTCGATCTCATCGTCTCCATCGATTGCGACTTGCTCTCCTTTAAATATATATTTTCCATTGATTTTCCGTGTATTAAACTCTGCTTGCGCGCCACAGAAGCACATGGTCGGGAGCTTCTCCAGATTGTCAGCTATCTCAAACAATCTCTTGCTGCCGGGGAACATCTCTGTCCGAAAGTCAGCACGCAGACCAAAGCAGATGACTGAAATATTATCCTTCTTTGCACATTCGTACAGTTGGCTGATCTGCTTCTTTGACAAAAACTGTGCTTCATCAACCAATATACAGGCAGTATTTGTATGTTTTGTTATTTCAGCTCTCAGATCGGTATCAGTGCCAGCCACGATATCTACCACACACGTATGTCCTCCGCGCGCGATGACGGTATGTGCGCTTTTTGTATCCACCTTCGGCTTGATCACAAGTATTTTGAGTCCACGCTCTTTGTAGTTATACGCAGTTTTTATGAGAGTATCGCTCTTCCCGCTATTCATTGCGCCATATTTAAAATGTAGTTTTGCCATTAGGTGTCATTAAACAAAAAATTGAAAAATAATGCAACCTGAATCGTTTTTTTAATCAAGATCCGTATTCAAAATTCGTAAAAACTCTGAAAATGCTTCTCTATCGGTGTTATACGTGAGCGTGTCCCATGCCTCATCTTCTGGGAGAAAGACCGCTTCCTTGACTTCATGATCATGGAGGTCGGGACTTCCTGCAATGTACTCCATGAGAAAGTAATGAACACTCTTTTTATGTAGATCTCTTTTTTCTCGAAAGAAGTACGTTGTGATGATCGGAGTGGGATTGATGATATGAGCCGTCACACCTCCTTCTTCTTGAACTTCTCGGAGTGCTGCTTTCTCGGCTGTTTCACCTGGAACTGTGTCTCCAATATGGCCTTTTGGAAAGCCCCAGTGGAGTGCCTTTCTATGTTGCACAAGAAGGAAGTAATGATTTCCCTCGATCATTTTATACACAATACCTCCAGCTGATACTTCTGTTATCACAACGTAAAGTATAGAGGATCAATTACATTCCTGCGCCGACAGTGTAGTAGTTGGCAAACACGAAAGCAGTGATTCCGATTGCTGAAATAATGACGAAGATGACCCCAGCTTGGATGATCGGGCTTTCATGTGGATTATGCTTTTTTACAGCTGCTGTTTTTTTTGTTGCTTTTGCCATGGGAAAGATAGGTAAAAATAATAATGTTAATTATAGAATACGTGAATTTGGGAAAGAAAGTCAAGTCCCAATTCCTATGAGATCAAATTGGTCCGATAGTTGTGCCGTCGAAACTGCCCTGAAGCGCATTGTAAACTGATTTCGGTGCGCGCCCATCGATAATATGGGATGTGATCCCGAGTGAGGCAAGCTCAGCCATCTCTTGTACTTTGAGTTTCATCCCACCCGTCACATCGGTTGCTTCTGCTTCTCCGAGAGCAGGGAGTACTTCATGAAGATTTTCGGGTGATATATTCCGAATAACACGACCTGACACACCGAGCACTCCTGGGTATTTCCCAGCATGGATGATTGTGATTTGATGGTTTTTTGATTTGAGTTCTTTTGCGAGTAGCTTGAAGATAGTGTCGGTTGAGCAAATAGTTGAGCCTTTGGCATTGTCTATCAGGACATCCCCATATACTATAGGAATTATCTTTTTCTCGAGAAACGTGGTTACTACATCAAACTTTCCCGTTAGTTGTTTCTCTTTTCTCGTGATAAATGCTGAAGGCTGAAGTGAGAATGCAGGAATACTGTGTTTGAGAAGAGATTCAATCACAATCTGGTTCAGTTTGACCGCATCCATGTGGACAATGCATGCTCCGAGCCGTCCTTCATCATCTGCAAACCCATCATTGGTTCCATATTTTTTTGCTGATTGATGAGCAAATGATCCTGCACCATTGCCGATCACAAGGTTGAGCTCGGGATTTTTTGCGCGTGCTTGCTGAATCTGTTCAGCTAATACATCAATTATTGCATGCTCAGCTTTATACGCGACAGCTTTATCAGTGATCAGTGAGCCACCAAGCTTGAGGAGGGTGATTTTCATGTGGTGAAGTCTGAAATAGTATGTACTCCCGTTGTGGGACGATTGGAGATTGTTTTGATGACTGAATCAAGAGCATTCAGACGTATCTCGATCTCATCGACATTCTTTTCCTCACAGATGACGTGCACATTTGCGCCAGCATCGATGGAAAAATAGATTTGAATGTGTTCTTGTTCTCTCCACGCAATGACGTGTTTCATCACCTCAATTGTACCTGATTCCCAGTAATACAATGGGTGTTGAGAGCTCATCATAATCATATGCATGGAGATGGTGTCTCGTTCTGTCGCGATACCAAGTTTTTCAAAATCTTTTTCTTTGATTGCTTCTCGTGTGAGGTTGATACGAGAATCCATCTCAGCGAGACGTGTTTCAAAGTACGGACTGGTTCGTGCAGATCTATGTCCTTCTGAAGATGAGATTTTTTTGGATGAGCCGTTCACAATTGCGACGATATCACACAGTCCCCAATGTTTTTCATCCGCCAGTTGCACAGCATATGCATCCTCTGAGTTTTTTCCTGTGAGGAGTTCGACAAAGCCTCCATACACTGAACGGGCTGCAGATCCTGACCCGCTTTGTCTCACGAGTTTTGAAAGCTCTTTTTTATCCTCAAAAAAATCATTCATGCCATACGCAAGGACTGCAGCTGCAGTAAGTGCAGCAAACCCGGAGGCAGACGACGCAATACCCGTATTTGAAGGAAATGAGTTCTTCGTGGTGATTTTCAAAAAATCCTTTGTCCCAGACATATTGCGTATTCGCTCTACCTGTTCGTAGGCTTTTTTTCCTTTGATATCTGCCGTTGAGAGTTCGTGAAATACATCTTGATCATCAGCAATAAGAATGCTGTTTTCTTGTGCATCGGTATGTTCTGCAGTCGTTGTCGTCATGCAGTGGTCAAGTGTCATTGAGATACTTGAGTTTAGGGGGAGGTTGTCATCGGTATTCCCCCAGTACTTGATGAAAGCGATGTTGGCGGGTGCGGTGACTGTGATTTTCTGCATACCGTATTTTACAACAGATCTTGACCATGGCTATTGGCAGATTACTACGCATGAGGTACAATATAAGTCACTGTGGCGCGTTGGTGAAGAGGAAACACGGGAGTCTGCAAAACTCCTACTGCACCGGTTCGATTCCGGTACGCGCCTCATAAATGGCTAGGAGAGGTCGCATAGTGGCCTAGTGCGTTGGTCTTGAAAACCAATGAGGTGAATAACCTCCGCGAGTTCGAATCTCGCCCTCTCCGCCAGTTGGAAAATGTCTTTGTTGGATCGACCTCTGCGAGGGCTGGCCAAAAGCGGGCTTCCTTCATTATTGCCATAATGGACTTTTAATATTTTTAAGCATTGGATTTGTTACCTGTGTGTATCTTTGCGTTGTTCGAGTTGTCAACTCTGCACCTCGAAGGTGATATTATAAATCTTTGAAAAAAGCTATATTCTAATTAGTTTTTATACGATTAAGATGTATCATAATTTCGTATATAATACAAATTAGCGTTTAAATTATGAATACACTTCGTCTGATAACGAGTTGTACGACATGCATTTTTTATCTAAACTGAATTAAGAAATCTATCTGAAAGGAGAAAACAAAATTTTCTTTTTTATAGAGGGGAATAATTTATCAATTTTCTAATCAAAACCATATGAAATTACACATTATCATGCATGAAAGTTTCGAGGCTCCAGCTGCAATCGAGACATGGGCTAAGAGTGAAAATCATCAGATTTCATACACAAGACTTTATCAAAATGAACAATTGCCGACCCAGGCTGATGACTTTGATTTTCTAGTTGTAATGGGCGGCCCTCAATCGCCAGCAACAACGGTTGAAGAATGCCATCATTTCGACGTTCAAAAAGAAACCGCGCTAATCAAAATGGCAATTGATAATGACAAAGCTGTTTTCGGAGCTTGTCTCGGAGCTCAATTGATTGGCGAAGCCCTCGGTGCAAAATTTGACCACAGTCCCAACAGGGAAATTGGTGTGTTTGATGTAATATTAACCGAGGCTGGAAAAAGGGATCCATTTTTTTCATCTCTTCCTGAAAAATTCCCTGTTGGTCACTGGCATGGTGATATGCCAGGGCTAACCAGCGATTCGGAAATACTTGCGTTTAGCGAAGGGTGTCCGAGGCAAATTGTTAGATACACACCAAAAATATATGGATTTCAATGCCATTTTGAATTTACCCCAGAGGCGATTGAGGGCATGATCGAAAATTGTGCAGACGAATTGGTGCAATACAAAGACCTTCCATATATTCAAAATATCCCAACTTTAAGAAGCAATGATTACAATGAAATGAACAATTATCTGTTCAAGTTTCTTGATTACATCGAGTCAATACAAATGAAAAAGGAATAATGTGTTTTTGAGCACATAATAAGAATAACAAGATATAAAACGCGATAAAAAATGCACATCGTACAACACAGAATATGCGGTTACGGCTTGCTACGTAAATCCGCAAGCCTCCACCCATATTTGACAGTGGTAAGCACTTTGTGCAATTATACCACTGACAAATATCGCATATTCTGAAACGTTATCGGAGATAGTTATCTGCACCTCGGAGGTGATCACCTCCGAGGTGATATTAGCTCTATGATTTCAGTATCTGGGTTGAGTGCCCACCAGACGAAGCAATGGAGCGCGCAGTCGCGCGAGATGGTGAGGCTGGACGTGCATTGTGGGAAAAAGCACGTGCTCCCAATGAGCGCAGTTATGCCGCAGCTCAACAACCAAGTAAATATGTTGATGTGATTATTTCTAATACTGCAAGGAGAGGATAATACCCCCTCATTTCCCCTCAAAAACTGGTACAATAGAGCTTCATAAATAGATAAACATATGCAAGAAATACTAATTAGATTTGCGGGTGTATCCTTTGAGTTTGCTCACAACAAACCCATCCTTGACGCCACTTCATTCACCGTCAGATCTGGCATGAAGATCACTCTGATGGGACAAAATGGTGCAGGAAAAAGCACGCTATTCAAACTCATAACGAGTGCATACAAACCAATGTCGGGAGAGATATCGATCCATAAAGGTCGAACTATTGCCGCTGCGCCTCAAGTTATGGCGCGCGAGGATCAGGATCTCACCGTCCAAGCATTCTTCCATAAACGGATTCCTGATGCAGCGCCTCATCAAGTCAAGTCCGCGATGAGCAAGGCGCTCGACGCCGTCAACCTGATTGCACCACTTGAAAAGATCATCCGGTCATTTTCTGGTGGGCAGCAGGCGCGACTTCTTCTCGCCTCAGCGCTTGTCCAGAATCCAGATATTCTTCTCCTTGATGAGCCGACCAATAATCTTGACAGGGCAGGGATTGATCACCTCATGTACTTTCTCATGTGTTATCAAAAGACCGTGATTGTGATCTCACATGACGCGGACTTCCTCAACTCATTTACCGAAGGAGTTTTGTATCTTGATGCGTTCACTCACAAGATTGAGTACTATGCTGGAAATTACTCTGATGTTGTCGAGGATATCGCAGCTCGAATTGAGAAAGAAAATAGGTTGAATGCCCGCATGGAAAAGGGTATTCAAGAGAATAAAGACAAGGCAAACTTCTTTGCCCAAAAAGGAGGAAAGATGAGAAATGTTGCCAAAAAGATGAGGGATAAAATTGAGAAAATGGAGGAGGAAAAAGTAGATGTCCGGAAAGAGGATAAAACAATACGACCATTCACAATTCCTCGCCAAGAAGAACTTCCTCATGATATTTTGCGCATCAACTCAGTCTCGATCATGAAAGATCATAAAGAGGTGACGATTCCTGTCAAGATCTTGTTGTCACGGAAAGATCACTTGCAGATCAAAGGACCAAACGGGATAGGGAAGTCAACACTTATTGAGTCTCTCGCTCAAGGCACGGCACAAGGCGGAGAGATTTCACCTGGTATACGCGTCGGATATTATCGCCAAGATTTTACCACGTTGAACTTTGAGGACACCGTGTATGAGTCTTTGACGAAAGCACTTGTTGAATCAAATAGCCCTGTGAATGAAGGTATTATTCGCGGGGCAGCCGCTAAATTTCTTATCTCTTCAGACTTTATTACCTCACAGATTGGCGATCTTTCCGAAGGTCAGAAAGGATTGGTTTCATTTGCACGTCTTGTTCTCCTCAAACCAGGACTTCTCATTCTTGATGAGCCGACCAATCATATCAACTTCCGTCATATCCCTGTCATTGCAAAAGCACTGGACGCATACGAAGGCACGATGATTCTCGTCTCCCATGTGCCGGAGTTTGTCTCTCAGATCAGGATTGATCGGGTGCTTGATTTGGAGGGGATTTAAAACGGTATACTGCATTTCCCTCACATTTAGCACAAGAGCACTCGATATGGTTTTTGATTCATCTTAAATATTCGACTTTTACCCTAAAATACATTGAGGTGTTGTTTCAGCAGGCTATTTTTATATATATTCTAACTGTAACATTATCTAGTTTCGCAGATTTTGAAAAAATACTTATTTTCACACTCATAGGTGCAATCTTGCATTTAGGGAACCACTTTTATATCCGTAAAAAAATCTCATTTATCTTCACTGTGCTTAGTATTCCAATGGGGATACTCTTTGGGTACTTGATTATAAACGGATTATTTTTGGTTACTAATACCATACATCTCGGGTTTTATTTATGCTTTGTGACGTATCTGCGTCGAACTCAATCTAATTCAAAATCTTGATTGAGACTACTTCAATTGTCCCAACGGTATCATAATTTAGATCTGGCATTTTATTTTTCACGATTGATCCAGAAATCTCTACTCTATCTTCCGGTGAGAACTTATTCAAATCAGCGTCTTTGAGTATGATTCCGTAATACTTATTCTCATCATTTTTAAAGCCAGCGGCACATTCGAGAGTTTGAGAAACGTTTGATCTATGGGGTAAGCAGTCTATGGTGCCACGAAAGATTCTAGCTTCAGCAAGTGCTCGAATGTCTTGATCACCCTGAATCAGTAAATCGTTTGCACATTCACAGCTTAGAGCTTTACACCTCATGGCTGACTTGTCGTATTCGCCTGTCACAATAACTTTCTGATTGATGAATATACTATTTTGATACATCTGGTTTCTTTCATCTTGATTTGATCGAGTTGTGATGAGCAAGGTTGACACTTCACCAGTCAGGTACGCTCCTTCCTCTGCGACCAGAAAAATCCCCTCAGCACACATATTTCTTCCTGCTTCAAAATCTGATCCTTGTTTGAGTATTCCCTTCATTTGCTGTCTGTTGGGTGGGGAAGATACTGTTGATGGAGGTATTGAGATGGTTGGAGCTATATCTCCTACTTTAGTATAAAAAAAGTATGCATGAAGACTGGTTGAAAGTACGAGGAGGATAGCAAGTATAAATGTGCTTATTTTCCAGTAAGGCTTCCGAAAAGATCGTTGTGTAGTATTCTGAGGATTATTTATAACATCCATACTTTATATTAGCAAAAATTTTACTAATAGATGAATGGATTGCATGGCTTTATGTTAAAATTGAACAATTAATAGTTTGTCAAATTTATGACGCGCATGAGCACGTATCTCAACTTTTCTGGAACTCCAGAAACACTCAGTTCTTACAAATCAAAATGATACTTACCTATATTCTTTTTGCTATTGGATTTGTGCTCCTCATCAAAGGAGCTGATTTATTGGTCGAAGGATCCTCTTCGATTGCAAAGAAGCTCCATATCTCAAACATTGTCATTGGGCTCACAATTGTCGCATTTGGGACTTCTATGCCGGAGCTTATCGTCAACATCATGGCAAGCATGAAAGGGAGTACTGACATCGCAATTGGGAATATCTTGGGAAGCAACATAGCCAATATACTTCTCATTCTCGGAATCTCTGCGATCATTTATCCTATTGCGGCAAAAAGAAATACCGTTCTGAAAGAAATTCCTTTTAGCCTCCTTGCAGCGATCATGATCGGAGTTATGGCAAATGACGCTCTCTTTGATGGCACAACATGGTCTGCCATCACTCGGACAGATGGACTTGCTCTCCTCGGATTTTTTATCATCTTCTTTTACTATATTTTTGGGATTACATCATCTCATGAAACAAGCACAGATACGGATGAAGTGAAAGTGCATAGCAATGGAAAATCAGTGATATTCATCCTCTTAGGTCTGGTGGGTCTTGTTTTTGGTGGAAAATGGATTGTTGATGGGGCAGTCAGTATCGCAGAAGGATTCAATATCAGCGAGTCACTCATCGGGCTCACTGTGGTTGCAATCGGGACGTCACTTCCTGAGCTTGCGACGTCCGCTGTTGCGGCATACAAAAAACAGACAGATATCGCGATTGGAAATGTGGTGGGATCAAATATTTTTAATATATTTTGGATTCTCGGGGTGAGCTCTGTCATAAATCCCCTTGCCTTTAACCCTGCCTCAAACATTGATATTATAGTAACCATCTTTACGAGTATTCTCTTGTTTGCAATCATGTATATTGGAAAGCGTCACATTATCGAAAGATGGCAAGGATTTGTCATGGTGAGTATGTATATCGGGTACATTGTTTTTTTGGTAATGACTCATTAGATGAGTAAATAATTGGAGAGGTCGCATAGTGGCCGAGTGCAGCGGTTTACTAAACCGCCGTGGTGTAAAAACTACCGAGGGTTCGAATCCCTCCCTCTCCGCAGCGTAAGAACGTTGATTTTGCTTTGCAAAATCTTACGTTCAACGCTGCTGGGACGTTAAACGTAATTCATCGAAGGCGAAAACGTTTTTACGTCCCGCCTTCTTCTTGATTATCATTAGAATAATGATAGGATGTAATTACATATGTATTATTATGTATATATTCTCTACAGTGTAAAATTCCATCACCTTTATATTGGTTTTACGCATGATTTATTCACTCGCTTCAATGCTCATAACTCTGGTCAATCAAAAGCTACAAAACCCTATATTCCATACAGACTGATATTTTACGAAGCATTTCTTGATAAAAGGGACGCGTTGCATAGATTTAAAAAATATCACCTCGGAGGTGATCACCTCCGAGGTGTAGAATGAACTTGTGAAAAACATTGAAGAAAGAATTAAAACGATAGAAGATCGCATTGGGTTTTGTTCTTTCCACTCTTCCCCTCTCATATTTGAAGAAAATATGGACTACATTCAAAGGATATTCACCCACAAATCACCACAAATTGTGGGAGATAGAGCATATTGGAGAGATAAAATCATATCAGAAAATTATTTTGTGGTGAACCACAACGTTGAGGATAACTGGGCTTTGCAACAATATTTTTGTGGATTGCTATCAATTTTTTAAACTCGCCACAAAAGTCACAACGATCCACAAATATGTGATCTGGAGAGGTGGTAGAAGTCATCATCCACACAAAATCGGATTTCTCGAGAAGTATTATGAAAATGGAAGTGCGCTCTTTTTTATAAAAACAATCTAGAATAATTTTTCTGTTACAATAAATTATTACCCGTTTTAATACATATGGCAAAAGGAAATAACGCTCAGCGAAAAGAGAAAAAGAAACCGAAAAAGGATAAGAAGAAGTAAAAAATTCCTAGAAAACAACGAAAGGTGGTGAATTAATTACATGGATCAAAACAATAAAATTTTCGTCGGGAATCTTCCCTGGTCAATCAAGACAGATCAGCTTCGTGATTTATTCTCACAGTTTGGTGAGATCGTCGAAGCAACTGTCATCGAGGACAGACAAACTGGCAGATCAAAAGGCTTCGGATTTGTGACTTTCAAAACAACAGAAGCAGTAGAAGCGGCTGTTGCAGAGATGCACGAGAAAGAAGTCGATGGTCGAAACATCGTCGTCAACAAAGCTCGAATACGGGAAGAACAATCATAAAAGAAAAACTTGCTATACTGAGGGGATGAATCGTCAAAGTACCATCATTATCATCCTTCTTGGAGCTGCTGTGATACTCACGTATATCATTCTGAATGCTTATGGAGAGGATCGTCCGACTATATCAGAAGATCTTTCTTCAGATCGCTCAATTCAGATTACCGACGACACAATCACGATTGATCTTTCAGCATGTAAGCCTGATTTGAGACGAATTGATACATTTTCTGGAGGCGTGATTGTCGAAGTTGCTGGGAAAGAATTTGGTGACTGTCTCATTAATTATGGAGTTGCAACTCATGATCGGAATCTGAATCAAAAACTTCCAAACAGGTGCATTGTTCCGACTGGAGATGATAGACCACTCTCCCTTACCATAAAGAAGAGTAGTGTTGATTTTACGCCGATTGAACAGCACTGTTCGAAAGAATAGATCTACCCAATCTACTTAAACTCTCTGATATTTTGCGTATTTATATAGAAATTGGTTCCCTCTCCAGATACAAGTTTGTATGCTACTTTCCGAACCATGGTTTCTATAAGTCGTTCTAAGCTCCGGATCCCAGGCTCAAATCCGAGAGGACGGACGAGGTCAGGCCACAGTGCCTCATCAACACTCAGCTGTGCCTCATCAACACCCGTTGCCTTCATGTACTTTGGCAAAATATATGTTTTTCCAATCTCAATCTTCTCTTCATCGCTGTATGATGGCATCTGAATGAGCTCAAGCCGGTCAAGGACGGGAGGTGCAATACTGGTCGTATTATTTGCAGTTGCGACAAAAAGGACATTGGAAAGGTCAAAGGGATAATCAAGAAAGTAATCGACAAAGTGCTGATTTTGATTTGGGTCGAGGAGTTCAAGAAGTACTCCCATGACTTCAGCACGAGCGTCCGGAGTGATACGATCAAGCTCGTCAAGCAGGATGACGGGGTTCTTGACTTTCACATCACGCAGGGCTTGAATGATTTTTCCTGGTTCAGACTCTGGTGAAGTTTTTGATTGCCCGCGAAGATCACGCGCAGAAGAAAGTCCTCCAAACGGAATACGAACGAGCTTTCTCCCGAGTGCTTCTGCTATAGAGATTGCAAAGGTTGTCTTTCCCGTGCCTGCAAGCCCGACAAAAAAGAGCGGTCGAGTCGTGATTGCTGTCGCATGAAGCTTTTCCTTTTGAAGTTTGTATATGGCAAGGTACTCTAAAATTCGTTGTTTTATCTTCTCAAGTCCAAAGTGATTGCGGTCAAGAGAAACCTTCGCCTTTTTCAGATCCAAGAGATCCTGAGTCTCAGTAAACCAGGGGAGTGACACAACCCAATCGGTATATTTTTCTACAATATCCAGATGAGAGAGGTTCCCTCCATATTTTAATGACAAATTGATCCGTTCGATCTGCTCGAGGGATTTTTGTTGCAAATTAGCAGGAAGTTGCACAGATTGCAATTTAGCCTTTAGCTTTGCTATTTCCGATAAAGCCGATTGATTATCCATACAATTAGCAGACGTCGAATGCACTTGACAAAATTACAATTTTTCGATATAACTATGACATCAATGCTCTATAGGCATTTATTTATAAGTTAACTATAACAGATCTATGGCATCTAAAACAAACATCAAACCTATGTTTGATTATGTCCTCATCAAGCCTCTAGAACGCGAAGAGGTTACTGCATCCGGAATTCTCCTTCCAGATACAGTAAAGGAAAAACCACAAATGGGAGAAATTATGGCAGTTGGCGAAGGCTTCGGTAGTGAAGACGGACGAGAGAACAAAATTACCGTCAAAGTCGGACAGAAGGTCATCTACAAAAAATGGGGTGGCGAAGAGGTCAAAATCGACAACAAAGAATGGCTTCTGGTCGAACAGAAAAGCATTATGGCGATCGTCGTCTAAATGCAGAGTTATGAATTACGAATTATTAATTTAATAAATTATGGCAAAACAAATAATCTATGGCGATGATGCACGACAAAAACTTGCATCAGGCGTCAACAAACTCGCAAGAGCAGTCGTCACAACACTCGGACCTCGTGGTCGCAACGTGGCAATTGATCGCAAATGGGGTTCCCCGATGGTGGTTCATGATGGAGTAACCGTCGCAAAAGACGTTGAGCTCGAAGATCCATTTGAAAATATGGGTGCACAGATGGTCAAAGAAGCAGCTTCAAAGACCAATGATGTTGCAGGAGATGGCACTACATCTTCAACACTTCTCACACAGTCCATGGTCAATCATGGTATGAAAAGTGTGACAGCAGGCTCAAATCCAATGATCCTCAAGCGAGGAATGGATGCAGCGGTCGAAGTTGTTATCGCAGATGTGATGAGAATGGCAAAGAAAATCCCTGCCGACGATGTTGCTCAGATCACACAAGTTGCGACAATCTCAGCAGCAAACGAAGATATTGGTGCAATGATTGCACAAGCTATCAAAAAAGTCGGGAAAGATGGCGTCGTCACTGTTGAAGAAGGCAAAGGTCTTCAGATGGAAAGTGAACATAAAGAAGGTATGGAGTTTGATCGAGGATATGCCTCTCCGTACTTTGTCACGAATCCTGATCGTATGGAAGCTGAGATCGAAGATCCATATATTCTTATTACAGACAAGAAAATTTCATCAGTCTCTGACATGCTTCCATTTCTTGAAAAAGTGGTCAAGATCTCAAAAAATATTGTCATCATCGCAGATGATGTCGAGGGTGAAGCTCTCGCAACACTCGTTGTCAACAAGCTTCGTGGAACATTCAATGTGATTGTCGTCAAAGCTCCTGGCTTTGGTGATAGACGCAAGGCAATGCTCGAAGATATCGCGATTCTCACTGGCGGCACAGTCATCTCAGATGATCTGGGCAAGAAGCTTGAGAATGTAGACATCGAAGACATGGGACGAGCAGACAAGATATGGTCTGATAAAGAAAATACACGCATTGTCGGTGGGAAAGGTGATGCAAAAGCTCTCAAGGCACGCATTGCTCAGATCAAGCGTGAGATGGATAGCACGACATCTGACTTTGATCGTGAAAAGTTGCAGGAACGACTTGCCAAGCTTTCAGGCGGTGTAGTCGTCATAAAGGTAGGAGCTGCAACTGAAGTTGAGATGAAAGAAAAGAAAGAACGGGTAAACGATGCAGTTGCAGCGACAAAAGCAGCCCTCGAAGAGGGAATTGTAGCTGGAGGTGCAACCACGTATCTTCAAGCACGAAAATCTCTTGCCGCTCTTCGCAAGACCTTAAAATCTGAAGAAGAGAAGACAGGAGTAGATATTATCTACAAAGCACTTGGAGAACCTATCCGTATGCTTGCTCAAAACAGTGGTATGGATCCAGGAAGCGTGGCATACCAGATCGAACAGAAAAACGATCCTGAGTATGGATTTGATGCAGTCACGAGAGACTTTGGCTCAATGTTCAAAAAAGGAATTATTGATCCAGCTAAAGTTGTGCGAACTGCAATCCAGAACGCTGAGTCAATCGCAGCAGCGATCCTGACAACAGAAGCACTTATCGCAGATATTCCTGAGAAAAAGGAAGAACCAGCGGGTGGTGGCGGTGGAATGGGGGGCATGGGTGGCGGAATGCCAGGCATGTTCTAATCCAATCTACATTCTCAGAACAAAAAACCTCCTCAGCAATGAGGAGGTTTTTTTTATCGTTTAGTTAAAGTTTATAGGGTTGCTTCCAGTAAAGATGAGGAATAAGAAGCCAATAATAAGAAGAATCAATCCACTTCCAACAAGGAGTACAATCGGGAAAACACTGAGAATGCCTGACGCCACGAGGGTCACAAATTCTTGAATATTTTTGAGTATATCGATGGGTTCTTCACTCATAACTCTAGTGTACAGCATATGGAGTGAGACTATCCACGACATGTGGGAGTCGTGTGAGAGGAAAGACTGACTCGTCTTCATCCATATCTTCTGCGTCAAGCACATCAATATCTCCGATCTTCATCTCCACGTCATACTCGCCAATGATATTATCAAGAAGGAGAAAAACTAGATGGTACGTTTGTTCATCTTCGATATCAAGCCCATCAACATAGATGGTGAGGTGGATACGTTCTTTTTCTTTTTCGAATGAAAATTGAATATCTTGTGGAACAAGCACGGTATCACCAATCTCTATCTCCATGTCAAAGATATCTTTTCGTTGTCGAAAGGGGATGATATCCCACCTCTCAAACTCAGGTGAACTCTGTGCAAGCTCGATAACGTATGAAAATGCGGTCTTTGCACCGTTGGCACTGATCACAAACTCACGCACTCCATCAATTTCTGGTCCAACCTCAAAAACGAGTTCTTCATGGATTTTTTGAAGTTCAAGAAGTATCTGCGGAAGAAGCATATCTGCCGTGTCTTCGAACGAGAAAAGGCTTTTTTCAGTGTCTTGAAACCATTTCCAGAATGAAGCATATCTCTCATCATTGTTTGTCATATCTTGATATTTTACCATACTCACGTGTTCTTTCGTCTGTACAGATCAAGTTGGAGAAACTCAGTATGAATAATGAGAAACATGGGGAAGATGATAAATATAAGCCGTCCAGCAATACTTTTCAGGAGAATCACCCAGTGCCCGAGATAAGGAACAATCATAATAACTTTTCCAATAATGAGTCGGGGGAGGAGTACTTCGCGATCAGCGAAAGCGTTATTATCACCTTTTGTGATATACACATTGCCACCGATAGCATGTATTCTGTGAGTTATCACAGCAGGCGAGCCATTAACTTTCCTATAAAAGCTTACAATGTCACCTACTTGATAGGTATTCATGCCATATTTTTCCACAACAGCAAGATCTCCACGCTTGAATGTAGGGGACATAGAGTCGCTGATATTTGTGTAAATCTGCCATCTACCGATTGACCCGATGCTAAAGAATAGTGAGAGTGATGTGCTCAGTAAGTAAAGAAAGATGAATAATCCATACCATACAGAGGAGCGAAAGGTTGATAAAAAGGTGTTCATTACCAGGTACCACTCGTCACAATGTTTGTAAGTGTTCTCGTTGCATGAAGACCGCGAAAAGCTTCGGATGGGCTGTTTCGATAGGTGCGCATATACAGATCAAACTCGCAGGATTTATTTTTCATGCTCTCCTCACCATGATCAAATTCGACGAGGATAATCCATTCTTCACGTTCTCCATCTTGCAGCGAATCTTGGATAGACAGGTTAAACAACTTGCCCTCATAAATTGTTGAAAGATCACGTCTCGCAATTTTGAGGTCAAGTGCATTGCAGAACGCATCGTCTCCTGATTTTTTTTGAGCAGACAATGAGTACTGAACATTCATCTCACCCTGTTTTTCAATACGGACGGTGCGTGCGTCAAATCCACCTGGAACAATCCCGAGTGTATTAAAAAATTGGATAAGCTGAGACATGTTTGCTGAGTTTACGTTTATAAATGAGAGCGTTGTAACAGAAAAAAGATTACTCGCAATTTTGCGTTCCGCGACGAGGTCGGCACTCGTATTTCTTGTTCCAAGCATCCACAACCCACAAAGAATGGTCAAGACAAGCATTAATTGTATATGTTTTCCAAGCATAAAAAGTGGGTTTAATATCTTACGTTCGGTTCTGTCTCATTGACATCTGAACGAACTGATCCATGACAAGAAGGATGACAGGAATGATAATCATGACAACGAGACCAGGTGTGGTGTGAGTAAATGCAACAAGAAATCCAATCTTCGGGACGACAAACTGGACCTTTCCTACAATATTTGACTGGGTGATTTTGTCATTATCGAGAGATCGGTTTGCATCTCCTTTAGTGGCAATCTCCGGTGTACCAGATTTTTGTGCAATATCTATGATGCGATGTGTGACAATGCGATCAGCACCTTCCTTGAACGTGATGACGTCATTCAGGTTGTACTGTGGCTGAGGTTTTATCACGATGATGTCACCTGTCATGATTGTCGGTTCCATCGAGCCTGATTTGACAACAAAAGATTGGTTGCCTCCAAAGATTGCATTATTTGATGTGTAGGTGAAAAAAAGGATGACGATGATTGAACCAAAAAAAATGGTAGAGAGGGTGTTAAGTATGGAATGTATTGTTTTCATAGGTAGTACTGAAATGAGGGGATGGTCAGTTGTTGTGACCATCCCCTCAATGTTGTTCCTTTATGACGGGTTTCTATTAGCCACGATTTGCTGGCGTTGGTCCATCAATGATCTGAATCAGTTGAAAGACAGTGTCAAAGGACAGTGAGTCACTTTGAATCTCGTTTCCATAGTCATTTTCACCAGTTGCCCAGTGCAATGTCACGGTGACGGTATCACCTGCTTGAAGTATGACTGGTGCCATCGTGTTGTTCCAATCATCTCCGATTTTCAGAACTTGATCTGAAGCAAGAGTTGATGACACAACATCAGTTCCATTCAGGGCAACGTTCAGTGTGACAACGCCACCAAGTTCGCCTTCGGCGTCAGCATCGCAGCCTAGCTCTGTTCCCTTTTCTTGATCATTACATCCATTCTCTTGATTTGCGAGGTTTGTAATACGTGCAAGAAGCTTTCCAGGAAGTGAGCCTGTGTTCTCGATTGTCCACGTTTTGGTGCCATCGATATTTCCTGTTGCACCGATGTTTTCGATCACAAACGGCTCGTTTGCAATATTGTTATCTCCCGTCACACTCAAGTCAAGAGTTCCTGCTGTGAATGTGTTGTCCGAAGTGGTTCGGGTGGCGGTAAAGAATGCCCATGTTCCTGCAAGTCCTGCCGTACTCACAAGTGTGATAAGTGCGATACTTATCCACTGTTTTTTCATGATTTTCATAAAAAGAATAAAATAATAATTAGATTCAACCTTCACTATACGCATCTATTAAGTAGTTTGTCAACACGCATTTTATGTGTATAAATTAATTACACAATAAGTACTCAACTACTATAAAGATAAAGTAATCACAAAGTATCATTTTGCAGCTTTTCAAATGAGTGGTATAATTACAATTCAACCAGGGGTGGCGGAGTGGCCAATCGCAACAGACTGTAAATCTGTCGGGGTAACCCTACGGGGGTTCGAATCCCTCCTCCTGGACCAGGCACCACATAACTATGAAAGAAGCTCTTGGTCTGATTACCGTCGCGCTCTCTATCATCGGACACACTCCCTATATCATCGATACCCTCAAAAAAAAGACAAAGCCGCATATACTCACATGGCTTATTTGGTCAATTGTCACGGTTTTGGCATTTCTCGGTCAGTGGGCAAAAGGGGGAGGAGCTGGTTCTTTGACGACTGGCGTAACAGGAGTTATAACTATCTTTATTGCAATTCTTGCGTTCAAAAATGGAACGAAGAATATATCAAAATCAGATAAAGTATTCTTTGTAGCTGCGCTTTTTGCGATAATTCCGTGGTACATAACAAAAGACCCGACGATCTCTGTTGTGATTGCAAGTACTGTTGACGCATTTGCTTTTTACCCGACAATGAGAAAAACGCTCAAAGATCCTGGAAGTGAAACATTAACAACGTATATCATGAATGTTCTGAGGCACGGATTATCGATAGGCGCTCTCAGTAGTTACAATCTTGCAACATATATCTACCCTCTTATATTACTCGTGATGAATGCTGTAGTTGCGGCAATGATCATTGCACCAAGACTCAGAGATTTTTACACCTCCGAGGTGATCACCTCCGAGGTGTAAGTTTATAGCGATTTAAGTCACAGTATTCTAGCGATGCAGAAGACTGCGTTGACACATGGTGCAACTGTATTATGATTAAAATATGGTCTCACTAATATTTATGCTTGTTTTTGGCGCTGCCATAACATTCGTTTCATTACAAAATACCACAGAAGTTTCACTCACCCTTCTTCAATACTCTCTGGACAACGTGCCTTTATATTATGTGATTATCGGATCTATGTTAATTGGTATTTTGCTTTCATATCTCATAAGCTTAGTAAGTTCAATCTCAAATGCGTTCATCATCCGCAGTAAAAATAGTAGTATTAAGTCTAAGAAAGTAGAGATGCTTGAGATGACAAAAAAAATCCACCAGCTGCAGCTCGAAAACGCTGTTCTTAAAAAAGATAGCAACCCTGATAGTGAAGACAAAAAATCTTTATGAAACATCTTCTTGCTAAGTTGTGGAGACGGCTCAATCTCTCAAAAGACTTCCAGCTTTTTATCATGACTCTCACTCAAGATCGGTTTTTAGTAGGAGTCACTGGAATATTCACGAATGATCAGAATGAGATTCTCTTGTTTAAGCATGTTTATCGTCAAATCCAATGGAGTTTGCCCGGTGGGTATCTTAAAGCCAAAGAGCATCCGACAGAAGGGCTAGAAAGAGAGATAAAAGAAGAATCTGGACTTACGGTTTCCGCGGATTTTGAAATGGAAACTCGTACGGATAGAGAGGCTGCCCGTATTGATCTTTGTTATACGGGTAAGTTTATAGGGGGATCTTTTACTCCAAGTTCGGAAGTACGAGAGTATGGATTATTTTCATTCGAAAATCTTCCACTTATCCGAGAAAATCAGCTACTCCTGCTTCAGGAGGCGCTTAAAAGAGTTCAGTAATGTATCATTTGGAAGAAGTAAGCTCTGCTTCCATTTTTTCAATATTGTCAAATATGATTTCGCGATCAAGATATCGAAAAAGTCCTTTTTTCTCAAGTTTCACCATCTCATTACTTGCTGTTTCGCGAACAACTCCGACTAATGTCGCGATATCCTGTTGAGTAAAACGGTGTTTGACAATTATCTTTTTTCCTTCTGGTTCACCAAAGTGTTTTGCGATATAGAGAAGGACAGAAATTACCCTTCGATATGCATCACTGAATACTAAATGTTCTACGCGTGTCAGAGATTCTGCATAATCTTCAAGAAGCTCGCTCATGAGCTCAAAAATAATTGCTGGCTTATCTTTGATAAAGTTAACAACTTGGTCCCGAGGTGCGCGCCATACTTCCGCTTCTGTGAGAGCTTCAAAAAAATATACATTGGGAGTTCCATTGATTGCCCAGACCATAGGAAAATAAGAGATTGGTTTCAGGATATGAAGAGTGAGCTCTGAACCTGATTTAGAAATAGTAAATTGGCGGGCATACCCCTTTTTTAAGCAAAAAATTCCCTGCGGATCATCATCCGCTCGAATAAGCATCTCCCCCTTTTTATAGTAACGCGTAGTAAATTGCGCATAAAATTGCTCAAATTCCTTTAGTTTTGTGTTATCCATTTTTTTGTATAATCATTTTATATTATACCATAGGCAGGTTTTTACAATTTTTGAAAGGATACTTTTCTATTTATGAATGAAAATTGGTTTGTGTAAATATGCAACTATTCAGACAGATATTTAGTGAGTTGGATCGCGTTTTATGGGCGATTGCGATTACTGATTAAATCTGACATGTATAGGATAATTTCAACATATGACACAAGCTCAGCCAGTGATAGTAAATAACCCAGGTCGTGAATCAGATAGTGGATCAGGTTTTTTAATAGGAGTAGTACTTTTGATTATTGTGGGAGTATTTGCTGTATATTTTATACTTCCTTATTTTCAACGAACAATGAATAGAGATGTTCAAATTAACATCCCAAAAACTGTTGATGTAAACGTGCAGCAAAAATAAATAAGTTATAAATAATTTAAAAATTTGAGGAGGTGAATATGATATGAATATATTACTATGGATCGTTTTAGGTGCCCTTGCAGGATGGATTGCTGGTATGATCATGAAAAGCAACCATGGAACAATTGAAGATATTATTCTTGGAATAATCGGTGCCATTATTGGAGGTTTTATTATGAACTTTCTTGGGCAACCAGGAGTTACAGGATTTAATCTTTACAGTTTAATTGTTGCCGTTATTGGAGCAACGGTTGTTATTTTCTTAGGAAGAGTTCTGCATAAGTAGAAATGAATTAATAATTTCAGCATTAAAAAAATGATATGAAAAAAATGGATAATTTTGGACAACAGATTAAAGGCCATGCACAACAAGTAAAAGGAAAAATTAAGAATGCTACTGGCAACCATGGAGATGGAGCAGTTGACATTATAAAAGGAAAGGCAAATGTAGCAATCGGTAAAATTAAAAACAAGGTATAAAAAATTATGCTTTGTTACCCTCCCAGGTCTTGGGAGGGTTTTTTTATACAAATTTGAAAATCACAACGAAATCTAAGTTTGCGTTCTAGATTCAAACTTTTTCTCAACAATCAATAAACCTCCCAAAACAAGAAAGATGAATCCTGAATACATCATAAGACTTTGATGTAATCCAAAATAATCAGATGCTATTCCTAGAATTGGTCCAACAACTGCATAAAAAATTCGTCTCAAAACACTTTGGAATGACAGTATTGTTGAAGCATTCCCTTCTGGAACAATTTGAAGTACTTCATGCGAAATGATTGTTTGATTTATAAAGAGAAGTGCTAAAAATAAAGACCACAGAGGGAAGATATAAATAGTATTGATGTATGAGATGAGAAAAAGCGAAACCACAACCGTTGCGCTCAAAATTAAGAAAGATCTTTTTTTTGCGATTCTTTCAAATTGATAAGTCAAGCTTGAACCGAGACCTGCTATCAAATTGAAAGCAAAGAATATTACACCAAAGTAGATAATTGGAATATTGAGAGATTGAAGCACCGGCTGAGAGTAAAAATTGAGCGGCCAAATAAGCCCATTGAAAGACGCATAAAAAAGCGTAAGCCAGAGAAGTCTTTTATGACCACGTACAAGCGATATACTTTCAGAAATTATTTCTCCAAATGATGGTCTTTGGATATGCTCAGATTCTTTCAATTTTGGAAATGAGATGCCAACCAGTAGTCCAAAAAATGCAGAAATACTTGTCGCAAAAAGCGTGAGACTGAGAGATATCGAGCCGATAAATCCACCAGTAATACTTCCTATAGCTTGTGCAATCTGATCAATGCCACGTGCCTTCCCTTCGTTCTTTTTGAAATCTCCTCCTTGATTCATCTCTCTCAAAAATTCATGAAGATATGCCCGATCTGCACCAGAAATGAATGCCGAACCTACGCCAACAATGAGTTCTCCGATCGCAAACTGCCAGAAATTACTACTCAACCAATACCATAAGAACCCCAGTGCCCAGAATACACTTCCGAGAATGAGTGATTTCCTCTTGCCAAACTTGTCTGCAAATGCACCAGTTGGGAGCTCAAGGATGACAACTCCGATTGAGTAAATAGATTGAAGGAGCATGATTTGTGTGAGAGAGAGTCCATGCGACTGCCAAAAGAGCATGATCACTGGCGAGAAAAATGCAAGGTTATGTAGAAATTGAAAGGTATAGTACTTGTGAATTGAAGTCTTAAAAAAACCTTTCATGAGAGTATTATCTTATGAAATATCAATGTAAATCGCAATTAATGTTTTTACACCTCCGAGGTGATCACCTCCGAGGTGTAAGTGTCACGATATGCATGATATAATAACCGTATGAAAACATTCGACAATGTTTATAAAAAATTATCCGCTCTTGTATGGCAGGAGGGGGAAATCTATGTCGCAAAAGCAGTTGAGGTTGAAGTTACAAGCCAAGGGCAAACAGAAAAGGAAGCGCATGAAAATCTTACAGAGGCACTCGAACTCTATTTTGAAAATGAGCCAGCAATAAATATTCGGTATGTCTGAGTCGTATTCTGCAAGAAAAGTCATAAAAACTCTCATCAAGATGGGTTTTTCCCAAATATCACAAAATGGGAGTCATATAAAATTACGTGAACTCAGAGAAGGTAAGCTGTGCACTGCTATAGTCCCAAATCATAAAGAAATTGCGCAGTGAACATTTGGAAGCAATTTAAATCAAGCGGACATTACAAGAAGCAAGTTTGAAAATTATAAATCCTAATTTAAAGTTTTAAAATCATTCTACATTGACGACGCGCTCATGAAATTCACCTTCCTCACCATGCCTGCGTACGGACACCTCAACCCGATGCTTGGGGTCGCAAAAGAACTTGTTTCGCGAGGACATGAGGTCACGGTCTACAATACGAAAAAATTCAAAGATAAAATAGTACATGTTGGTGCTCTGTACAAAGAATATCCCGCGTCTGCCAAAGATTTTGATTTCCGGATGTTACATACTGCCATACACATAGCTCAGCAGAGCCTATGTGCAACGGAGCAGATGACAGATCTGCTTATTAAAGAAATTAATTCTGAAAAGCCAGACTGTATTCTCCATGACTCGCTCAGTTTGTGGGGAAAAATTATTGGACTTCATACAAAGATTCCCAGCATTGCACTTGTTCCGAGTATGGGAATTAACACACCCGTCATTCTTTCTCATTTGGGTTTTTTTGCTGCTGATGTTGGATACATTCTTTCACATCCGATCGAATTCATGCAGCTTATCAAGAAGTTTCGCAAGCAGTATCTTGAAAAAGGTTTTTCGCCGCCACTCCTGACGGATTTGTTTTCAAATACAGAAAAGCTGAATATTGTGTTTACTTCACGTGAGTTTCAACCATCGGAAGAAGAATTCGGCAAGGAGTTCAGGTTTGTGGGACCAGTTGTATATGACAGAAACGATGCAGTAACTGTCCCGGATTTACAAAGCGATCAAAAAATCATATATGTTGCACTGGGCACAGTATATAATGACAATATTGAGGTGTACCGTTCACTTATTCAGGCATTGGGACAATTTAAACAGCAAGCATATGTTTCTATAGGAAGATATATAAAGCCATCAGAGTTAGGAGATATTCCCCCACATATTCACATTTCCGCATATCATCCACAGCTTGAGATATTAAAGAATGCCTCGCTTTTCATAAGCCATGCAGGTATGAATAGTGTCAATGAGAGTCTCTATTTTGGTGTCCCACTGCTCATGCTTCCCATTATTCAAGAGCAACGGATAAATGCAGACAGAGTTGCGGAGCTGGGAGCAGGTATATATTACAAAAAACAACCATCGGATACAGATAAACTTGTTGAAAGTATACGCACACTCCTTGCCGATAATAAGTATAAAGAAGCTGCAGAACATATCGGAAAGACTTTGAGAGCGGGCGGTGGGGCACAGAAAGCCGCAGATCAGATTGTCGATTTTTTGTCGTGAGAATTCGAGGTAAATCAAAAAATCTGACGCTATTGCCAGAAAAGGAAAATGACTAGCGAGAAGAATGCAAGATGATGAAGAAATTGAAAGGTATATCCCTTGTGAACTGAAGTCTTAAAAATCCTTTTATGAGAGTATTATCTTATGAAATATCAATGTGAATCGCAATTAATCTTCAATTGAGAGTATAAATTCTCGCAAGATTTGGGAATATTTCTCAAGACTAGGTATACTTACCCATTCATTATCACTGCCAATCCCGTCGCCTTATTCATTATTTTGAAAAAAAGATTTTTAATTGCATCTGGTTCAACATCGTATACTACCGAGCAATTTTTTCTTGCAGATTTATCTATAGTGGTTCTACCTCGGGTTGACGACACACTTGTGTCAACTGACACAAACGCACTATTAACTTTAAACAAAGATGGATCTAAAATATAACAAACTGTCAATAAATCATACATAACTCCACCAGCAAATCCACCGAATACCTTATCCTTCTCGTAATATCTGATATACATGTCTGTTATTTTTGATATGGATTTTTTTAAATCATCCCGATTTAATTTTTCAAAATCTTCTCTATTAAAAATTACTTTTCTGCACACATTGGCAGGTATAAGAGTTTTTTTACATGGAAATTTCAATACTTCCTCAAGAGCTTCTGGATCATTATAGGTGTTAAACTCAGCATATGGAGTGATATTGCCAGCTTCTCCAAATACTCCACCTAATATAATAATATTATTAATTCGGGAAAGTAATTCATAATTTTCCCTACCAAGAATCGCAAGATTAGTTAAAGGTCCCATCGCAAGTATGTTGATACTTTTACTCGAATTTTCTCTTAGAACTGATTTGTAGAATTGAATAGCATTTCCTACCGGCTTTGATTGGAGGTTTGAAATTTTAAATCCTCCAAGTCCATTTTCACCATGAGACTCAGCAAGTTTTTTTTGACCGGATATTGGAGCAGACGCTCCATCATATACTTTTATTTTAGAGACTATCAGCTCAAGAATCGTAAGAGCGTTTTTCGAACAGTTTCTCTGAGTAGAGTTTCCGTACACTGTTGTAATACCGCAGATATTAAGCTTGGAGAAAACAGCCATCATAATAGCAAGTGCATCATCCACCCCAGGGTCAGTATCAATTATTAATTTGTACATTTTAGTGTGCTCAGATTCTAATATCGGAAATTAAATCATCCCAATCAGCGGGTTGATTTATCAATACCGCATATATTCCAAATTCTCGTGCAGGTTTAATATCAGTTTCCTCCTGGTCGCCAATGGAAACTATTCTATCTTTACGGTATCGTTCTGAAATCATTGAAAATATTTCTTCCTTTGCTTCAAAATCCTCACCTGAATATACAACTTCAAATTGATCAGAGAGCCTAAGATATTTAAGTACACGATTGGTCCATACCTTTGGCGCAGATGTAAGAAGTATAAGTTTTATACTTGGATTACATATCTTTATATAATTAAGAGCTCCGACTGCGGCTTCATAATTTTGCACGATCGCTTCCGGATCAATATTCCAAGTACTTTCAAAGTATTCAGTACGAGAAATACTGTATCTTTTTGATAAAAATCTACTTATTCCTACGGGATCAATAAGTGCTTTTTCAAGGATTAATTGAGCCTTCTCTTTAGAAATCTTTTCACGTTCTTGTATTAGTTTAAGAGCATTTTCATTCACCCTTAACTCTAAGCTAGATCCAGGATAGCCTTTTGAGTCGCCATCAATCTGG
>Ga0209284_10001116_pt1 | contig 42327 bp, 35 predicted proteins | sample FRY03_FD_187211 | JGI IMG/M metagenome (GOLD analysis project Ga0209284, IMG submission 187211) | Freshwater microbial communities from Lake Fryxell liftoff mats and glacier meltwater in Antarctica - FRY-03 (SPAdes) (version 2) | ecosystem: Environmental > Aquatic > Freshwater > Ice > Glacier... | reverse complement strand
ACAAAAAACCCGTAAAAACTTGATATTCAAGTGTGTTACGGATTATTTTTGTGGTACCTCCAGGGATCGAACCAGGGACACATGGATTTTCAGTCCATTGCTCTACCATCTGAGCTAAGGTACCGTGCTAATGCGGGTGCAAATATAAGAGGATTTTTATTTTATCCAAAACATTTATTAAAAAAAATCAATTTGTACATTTGTGCAAACAAAACAAAGATATGTTATTAGCAATAGACGTTGGCAACACTAGAATTAAAGCAGCTGTATTTGAGCATAATAACATGGTTTATTTTGAGGTTATTACAAAAAACGAATTAAATGAATCGATAAAAAAAATTAAAAACAATTTTTCTAAAATTTCTGATTTAATAGTTTCATCTGTAGGAAATTTAGATGAATCAGTTTTTTTATTCGAATCTTTAAAAATTAAAACACATTTTGTAACTCATAAAAGCGAATTTCCGTTTAAAAATTTATATTTAACACCGGATACTTTAGGTATAGATAGAATAATTCTAGCAAGTGGTTCTGTTTTACTTTATCCAAAACAAAATAGATTAATAATAGATGCAGGAACCTGTATTACATACGATTTTGTAGATAGCAATAATAATTATCAAGGTGGAGCAATATCTCCAGGGTTAAAACTTAGATATAAAGCATTAAATAATTACACAGATAAATTGCCATTATTAGAATTACAAATGCCCGAAAATTATATTGGAAATCAAACAAATCAAGCTATCCATTCTGGTGTTGTAAACGGTGTTTTAAGCGAAATAAATGGCTTTATAGAGAATTATAGAAAAGATTATGATAAAATTACAATAATTTTAACAGGTGGAGACACTGAATTTTTGGCTAAACGATTAAAAAATACCATATTTGCCAATTCAAATTTTCTTTTAGAGAGTTTGAACCAAACATTTCATTATAAAATCAAACATGATTAAGAAAATACTTATTGTTTTTGGATTGTTTTTAACAATTTCTGCAAACGCTCAAGAAGGCACAGCTTCACCATACTCTTTCTACGGAATAGGAGATGTAAAATTTAAAGGAACAGTAGAAAACCGTTCTATGGGTGGATTAAGTGTAATAAAAGATTCTACACATATTAATCTCAATAATCCAGCATCTTACGCAGATTTAAAGTATACTACTTTTACAGTTGGTGGTAACCACAATCTTTTGGGGTTAGAGGCCGGTTCAATAAAAGAAAGTGCTAGTAGAACAACTTTCGATTATTTATCTGTAGGAATTCCATTAGGAAAATTTGGAGCGGGTTTTGGTTTAATGCCATTTTCTGCTGTAGGATATAAAATTCAAAATATAAACTCAAATGTAACCCTGCCAAGTTATAGATATACTGGTTCTGGAGGAGTAAATAAAGTTTACACAAGTTTAAGTTATAAACTGTCTAATAATCTAAGTATAGGAGCAGATTTACAATATAATTTTGGAGATATTAATACAAATAGTATAAGTTTTATTCAAGATGTTCAATTAGGAACAAGAGAATTAAATAGAAGCATTGTGTCTGGAGTTAATTTTAACACAGGATTAATGTATGACCGAAAATTATCTTCAAAACACACAATGTTTGCTAGTTTAACTTATGCTCCAGAATCTAAATTAACTATAAAAAACACTAGAAATATAGCTACAGTAATATTTTCTGAAAATTTTGAAGAAGCAGTAGTTTCAGATCAAGACATACCAGTAAACGATACCAAATTAGCCTTGCCAAGCAAATATTCTGTTGGTTTAGGTTTTGGAGAAGTTAGAAAATGGATGATTGGTTCAGAACTAACTTTTAGCAATTCTAGTAATTTTGGGAACAGATTTAATGACATTAATAATGTACAATACGAAAATGCATTAAAAATTAGTTTCGGCGGATATTATTTACCAAACTATAATTCGTATTCAAATTACTTAAAAAGAATAACGTATCGCTCAGGGTTTAATTTTGAAAACACGGGACTTATAATAAATAATGAGCCAATTAATAATCGTGGCATAACTTTTGGATTAGGATTGCCATTAGGAGGAACGTTCTCTAATATAAATATTGGATTAGAACTAGGAAAAAGAGGAACAACAAATGCAGGATTAGTACAAGAAAATTATACAAATTTAAGCTTTAGTTTATCGTTGAACGATAAATGGTTCGTAAAAAGAAAATTTGACTAGCATTTAAAAGAGAATTAAAACCAAAACAAAGACGAATTAACTGAAGGATTCATAACATAAAGTCTTCAGGAGGATTAAGAATTAAAATTTAATAAAAATGAAAACTAAACTAACTATTTTGTTCGCGGTATTAATAGGACTAATAAATATTAATGCACAAAACAGTGCTGCAGATTGTGCAGAAAAACTATCTATATTTAATGAGCTTTGTAAATCTAAAGATTTTGCAGGTGCTTATGAACCATGGGCATATTCAAGAAAAAATTGTGCGTCTTTTCACGAAGCAATTTACATTAGAGGCGAGCAAATTTTAAATTATAGAATAGAAAACGCAAAATCTGAAGAAGATAAAATTAAAGAAGTTCGTGATTTAATTGCAATGTTTGATGAGTATGATGCAAATTTTCCAACAAACGGAAGATGTAATGGTGTAAAAAAAGCATTAGCATTATACGACAATAACGCTGGAACACCAGCAGAAGTTTACAATCATTGCCACACTGCTTATAAAACAGATAAAGCTAATTTTACAAACCCAAAAGCACTTTACTTATATTTTGAATTATATGTAAACGATTTTGAAGCAGGTAGAAACAACATTGTATTACAAAGCGTTTTTGACAAGTATGATGAGATTTCTGATAAATTAGATGAAGAGGCTAAAGTTTTATCTGATGCATTAGACGAGTTAATTCAAAAAGAAGATACTGCTCCTTTATCAGATAGAGAAACTAGAAACAAAAATAACCATATTATTAACATCGAAGCTTTTGAAACAGTTAGATCTAGTATGGACGGAAAAATATCTTTATTAGCAACTTGCGATAGATTAGTTCCGTTCTTAAATTCTCAATTTGAAGCTAAAAAAGGAGATTCAGAGTGGTTACGTAGAGCTGCAGAGCGTTTAGACAGAAAAGGTTGCGCTTCTGACCTGTTGTTTTCAAAAATATCAGAAACATTACATACTTTAAGTCCAACTGCAGAATCTGCATACAATTTAGGAGTAGTATCTTACAGCAAAAAAAACATCACTAAAGCATTAGAGTATTTTAACCAATCTGCAAGTTTACAAAAAGATAACAATAAAAAAGCTAACATTTATTATACTATAGCTCGTAACATTTACGGTAGTAGTAATAAATCTCAAGCACGTTCTTATGCAGAAAAAGCTTTACAGGTAAAACCATCTTTTGGAGAAGCATACGTGTTTATTGCAAACTTATACGCAAACAGTGCAAACGAAGCAGCAAGCGACCCATTCGATAAAAGAGCAATCTATTGGTTAGCTGCTCAAACAGCTAGAAGAGCTGGAACAACTGCGGGTAATAGTGCAGCAGCAGCATACGAAAGACTTGCTCCAACAAGAGCAGAAATTTTCTCAACAGGAAAACAAGGACAACAAATTTGTTTTAAAGGCTGGGTCGGTAAATGTGTTTCTGTACCAAACTTGTAACATGTTTAAAAATATAAAAAATAATACATTAAACTGTGTCACAGCCTTTGCTGTGACATTGTTTTTTGCATGCGAAAGCAATTTTAAAGAAATACAAAAAATAAATCATTCAGAGTTTTTTCCATCAGGAGTTGCAGATAGTGTAAATCTAAAATACACAGATTCGGGCAGAATAAAAGCAGTTTTAGTTAGTCCGAAAATGTTAGACTATGCAACAGTTAAATATCCTTTTACAGAGTTTCCAGAGGGAATTTCAGTAACTTTATACGATGAAAAAGGAAACACAAACTTTATAACATCAAACTATGCTATTTCTTATAAAGATACAGATATAATAGATTTAAGAGGAAATGTAAAGTTAACATCAAATCAAGGGCAGTTTTTAATTACAGATCAATTGTATTATGATCAAAAAAATGCTTGGTTTTTTACAGAAAAAAAATTTAAATTTACAGACCCTAATAAAGGAGTTTCTACCGGAGAAGGCATAGACTTTAGTAAAGATTTTAATAGAATAAATTTTCAAAAAGTCTACGGAGAAATAGAAGAAACCAATTAAATTTTTTAATTTACACCAATTAATTTTTACAAATCAATAAAATGACTTACTTAAAATACATTCAATACTTTTACTTATTTGCAGCAGTTTTCTTTATATATGTAGGAATAGAAAGTTACACATCTGGAGAAAAAAGCCCATGGATAATGTTTTTATTCGCTGGATTAGCTGTTTTTATGTTCTTTTTTAGAAGAAAATTTCTAAAACAGTACGAAGATAAAAACAAAAAGAAGTAATAATGGAAATAACTTTAATAGTACTGTGTTTATTACTTTCTGCCTTTTTTTCAGGAATAGAAATAGCATTTGTATCTTCTAATAAAGTTTTTATTGGCATAGAGAAACTTCAAGACAACATTGTAGGTAGAATATTAAATAAAATTACCGCAAAACCATCACATTTTATAGCTGCTTTGTTAGTAGGTAACAATATAGTTTTGGTTGTCTATGGTTTTTTAATGGGAGATATTATTATTAAAGAAATGTACCCAAGTTATATTGGTACAGAAGATCTACCAATGCAAATTCTTTTATATCAAACTCTAATTTCTACATTTGTATATCTAATAACTGCAGAGTTTTTGCCAAAAGTCTTTTCTCAGATTTATGCAAATTCAGTAATGAAAATATTTGCAGTACCAGCTTATTTTTTTTATAAATTATTATATGTTTTTTCTACGTTTATTATATGGATTTCTGATATAATATTAAAAAAATTCTTTAAAACAGATGGAGACGAACAGCGCCTTTTTTTTAGCAAAGTAGAGTTAGGCAATTTTATTACAGAGCAAATGAGTGCTGTAGAAGATCATGAAAATGTAGATTCTGAAATTCAAATATTTCAAAACGCATTAGAATTTTCGGGGGTTAAAGCTAGAGAAATAATGAATCCTAGAACAGAGATTTCTGCAGTAGAAGTTAACAACGATACTGTTTCTGGTTTAAAAGAGTTATTTATAAAAACGGGCTACTCTAAAATACTTGTTTATCAAAACACTCTAGACGATATTATAGGTTATGTGCATTCTTTTGAGATGTTTAAAAAACCTAAAACTATTAAAGAAGTAATGATTCCTGTAGAGTTTGTGCCAGAAACTATGTTTATTAAAGATGTATTAGACTTGCTTACAAAAAAGCGAAAAAGCATTGCAATTGTAATAGACGAATACGGCGGAACATCTGGAATGATAACAATAGAAGATATTGTAGAAGAACTGTTTGGAGAAATAGAAGACGAACACGATTTAGACGAAACTCTTATAGAAGAAAGAATTAGCGAAAATGTATTTAGGTTTTCTACACGTTTAGATGTAGAGTATATAAACGAAACATATAAACTTGGTATTCCAGAAGGAGATTCTTATTCAACTTTAGGAGGTTTTATAGTAAATCATACAAAAGAAATTCCGTTAGTTGGAGAAGAAATAGAAATTGATGATTTTCATTTTTACATAGAAGAAGCATCTAATAAAAAAACAGTATTAATTAAGCTTACACTTAAAAATTAGTAAGAAAATTAAAACACTAAATCCAGAAAATTAAATTTTATTCTAGAAATAACGTACTAACATAAAGATTGAGTAAAAAAATGTGTAAAATACTTTTCAATCATTATTATTATTTCATAGATAATTGTATTTTCGCAAACTGAAATAAAAATTAACAACTATAAAAATGGCGATTTTAAGCAAAATTAGACAACGTTCTTTTATACTAATAGTAATTATTGCTTTAGCTTTATTCTCTTTTGTATTAGCAGATGTAATACAAAGCGGCGGATTTAGCCAAACTTCTAATAATGTTGGTAGTATAAACGGTAAAGATATTCCGTTCGAAGACTTTAGAACTAGAGTAGGAAACACAGAAAAGAGCGGACAAGGTATGTCTACAATGCAAGCTGTAAATCAAGTTTGGGATCAAGAGATTAACGTATCTCTTTTAACAGAACAATTAGAAAAATTGGGTATTAGAATTAGCGAAAATCATTTAATCGAAACGTTAAAAAACGACCAAAACTTTGGTAAAAATCCACGTTTTTTAAATGAGTTAGGTCAGTTTGATATCAATAAATATAGAGAATACGTAACTACAAGTTCTAATCAGCAAGAAATAGAATATTTTGAGTCGATTGAAAAAAATGCAAACGTAAACGCTAAATTTCAAATTTACAGTACTTTAGTAAAATCGGGTCATTATGTAACTTTAAACGATGCTAAATTTAAATATGAAGTAGAGAATAATAAAGTAACATTTGATTTTGTTAACGTTCCTTTTTCATCTATAAAAGATAGTGATGTAACTGTTTCTGAGCAAGAAATGATAGATTACATGGAAAAAAATGAAAAAAAATATAAATCAGACGAAACTCGCGAGATTGAATTTATCGTTGTTGCAGATCAACCATCAGAATCAGATAAAAATGAAATTAATCAAAAATTAATTTCATTATTAACTTCTAGAGTTGTTTATAATATCGAAACAAAATCTAACGATACAATTCCAGGATTTAGAAATGCTAAGAACGATATCGAGTTTGTAAATCTAAACTCAGATTTCCCTTATGATTCTACTTATGTTTCTAAATCAGATATGCCTGCAGAACATGCTGAGCAATTATTTAATTTGCCTGAAGGAGAAATTTATGGACCTTATGTTTACGGAGATTATTATGCTTTAAGTAAATCTAAAGGAAGAAAAGCAGGATCAAAAGCAAGAGCAAGTCATATCTTAATTAGTTATACAGGTTCTAAAGCCGAGCCAAAAACTCCAAGATCTAAAGAAGAAGCAAAAGCTAGAGCCCAAGAAATATTAGCAAAAGTTAAAGCTAATGAAAACGAATTTCTTTCTATTGCTTTCGCTGAATCAGAAGATACTGGTTCTGCACAAAAAGGCGGCGATTTAGATTTCTTTGGTCCAAACCAAATGGTTAAACCGTTTAACGATTTTGTATTTAACAATTCTGTTGGTAAAGTAGAAATAGTAGAAACAGAGTTTGGTTTTCATGTAATTAAAATTACAGATAAGCAAGATGCTATTAGATTAGCTACTATTGCACATAAAGTAGAAGCTTCAGAAAAAACATCTGAATCTGCATATACAACTGCTGTTAAAATTGAATTAGCTGCAAACGAAAAACCTTTCGAAACTGCTGCAAAAGAGGCGAAGTTAACAATAGCACCATCTATAAGAGCAAAAAAAATGGACGAAAATTTAGGTCAGTTAGGCAGTCAAAGACAAATTATTCGTTGGGCATTTGAAAAAGATACAGATGTAAACAGTATTAAGCGTTTTGAAATTGCAAAAGTTGGTCATGTAATTGCTAAACTTAAAAAAGTTAACGAAGAAGGATTGTTATCTTTAGAAGACGCAAAAATTAGTGTAGAACCAATCTTAAAGAATAAAAAGAAAGCAGAAAAAATTATAGCTAAAATGAAGGGAACTTCATTAAACGCTATTGCAAAAGCAAATGGTGTAATTGTAGGTAATGCAGAAAACGTTACAATTGAAAATCCAATTGTTTCTTTAGCTGGTTACGAGCCTAAAGTTGTTGGCGTTGCATTTGGTACTGCACAAAATAAAATATCTGCTCCAATTGAAGCTTCTAATGGTGTGTTTGTTGTAGTAAATAAAACAATAACTAAAGCACTACCAACTAAAAACTATGGCACTCAATTTACAGCTTTAAAATCTCAAAGTGCTTCGGCAGTAAATAGAGTTTTTCCTGCTTTAAAAGAAAAAGCAGAAATAGAAGACAACAGATTTGATTTTAACTACTAGTAGATAGTTGTTAAAGAGATAATTAAGTCAAATTTAAACAAAATGAGCCCGATACAATATCGGGCTCATTTTGTTTAAATTAATTATAAATTTGTCTAAACTTTTGGGTGCAGTCTACAGTTCCAGCTTTACAATTATTTTATAAATTATACTTTAAAGAAAACACTATATATCTTGGCTGTACTATATATTGAGAAGTTCTAAAACCAGTTTGATTAAAGCTATCGTCGTTTAACGTTCTCGTGTTTAATAAATTTGTTGCATTAACAGAATATTCCATTTTTGCATCTTTTTTACGATAGCTTAAACTAGAGTTTAAAAAATCGTATTTGTTACTAACTGTGCCAGAAGAATTAGAATAGTCGTATAAATTATAATCTACTACAAAAGAAAAACTCTTTAAAAAGTAATAATCTAATTTAGCAAAAGGCTGTTCTGTCTTAAACGTTGTGTTTTGATAATCGTTTAGCGTTAAAGAATAACCTAATTCTAAATTAGGAAACTCTCTAAATTGTGTAGCCATTGATCCTCTAAAAGTTTTAGCAAAAGATTCTGTTGTTTGTACAAAATCTATTAATGGATTAGATGGGTCTATTGGGTTTGATCTAAGTGTATTAAACTTAGACCAGTTTAAATTTATGTTAGCAGATGCTTTATAAAACTTTAAAAAAGATTTTTGATAACCAACTGTTCCGTTTAAGCTTTGATTTTCGAAATCTGCATTAACCTTTTCGCTAATTTGATTTATCCCATTAAAAAAAGCTCTATTTACAACTGGGTTGGTGTTTTTACTGTAATTAATATTTCCAAAAATTGTGGTATAGTTAAATAAATTATATTTAAAATATCTTAAAGAATGTGTTTCTTGTAAGGCATTTTCTAAATATCTATTACCTCTATTAAATGAGTTAAAATTATTAAAAACGTACCCTTGAATAAAAGAATTAATGTCGCTAAATGTATTAGTTTTTCTAAAATTATACGTTAACGATTCAGATTTTTTAATTTGATATTGTGCAAAAAGATCTGGTAATATTCTATTAAAATTATCTGTTACCTTACTATTTAACTGCTCATTAAATGTGTTGTATTGGTGGTAAGTTACTCCTGGATTAAATGTAAATTTTCCGGTAATAAACTTATAATGCAACCCAAGATAAGCATCGTTAAAACTATACTGTACATTATTTAAAAAAGCGTTATTTACCAATGTAACCTGTGTTTGATTATCTAATAATTGAAAAATGCTAGAATTATAACTTTGAAAAGAGTTTGTGTTACCAAAAGATACATTTATATTGCTTTTTGCGGTTAAAGAATAATAGTAATCTACTTTAGCATCTAATTTATTTGTTTTAACAAATCTGTTTTGATTTATATTAAAACTACTTTGAGAATTATTAAAACCTAAAAACGGAAAAGGGTCGTTTTGTAATTCTGGATTATAAAATGGGTCTTCGTCTTGATACAAATGTTGCATTTCTAGAACCCAAGTGCTTTTTGTATTTTGTGTCCAAAACAAATTTAAACTCTGATTTACAGTTTGTGGGTCTTGTTTTTTAATAGAATTTATCGTGTTATTTTCAAAAACATTTCCAGAGGTTAAAAAAGTTACAGAATTAGAAATTATATTGTTGTTTTCTGTTTGATTAGACTTTTTAAGAGAAACATCATAATCAAATTGAAAATTTGTGCTTGGCTTAAATTTAGAACCTATTTTAAAAATAGCAAGGTTATTATTTAAATTAGAAATATCAGACCTGTTTTCTTCTGTTCTTACATTTGTAGAATTTGGCTGAAAAATTACGTTTCTAGACTCAGTGTTTATTAACGTTTTAGTAGATGAAATTACTCCAAAGCCACTTAAACTCCATGTTTTACTAACTTGTTGTGTAATGTTTACCGCACCAAATTTATTATCTATATCTTCGGCTCTATTGTCTCTTTGAGTAGAAATACCCATATTATTACTAGAAACATTAAAGCTTGTTCCACTTCGCCCCATCGTGTTTCTTGAACCACCTGTTAATCTAAAATAATCTCCAGTAGAAAAAGGCACATCTCCAATATTATTAAAATTAGAAATAACATTTACACTTGTTTTCGGACTGTAATAAAACAATTTAGGGTTAATTATAAAGCGCTCTTTAAAATCTGTTCCGGCAGAAATGTCACCAAACCAAAATCTTTTTTTACCCGATTTTAGTTTAATATTAATTGCAACATCGTCGTTATTGTTTTCTAACCCTCTTAATTGGCTTGCTTCTGTATAATTTCTTAAAACTTGAATTTTATCTACTGCATCAGACGGGATGTTTTTAGAGCCTAACTTTGTGTCTCCTTCAAAAAACTTTTTACCATCTACAAGTATTTGAGTAACTTTTTTGCCCTCAACTTCTATCTCTCCATCTGCGTTTACCTCAACTCCTGGTAGTTTTTTTAATATATCTTCTAATTTACGTTCTGTACCTGTTTTAAAAGAATCTGCATTATAAATAAGCGTGTCTCCTCTAACAGAAACTGGCATAACTTGCACAACTTCTACTCCATCTAAATCTATACCTCCAGATTTTAACTTTATAGTTTTATACATTGGTTCGCTACCTGTAGTTACTTCTACATCTAACGATTTAAAGCCTAGATAACTTATTTTTAATATGTACTTTGAGTCTTGTTTTAAAGATAATTGAAACCTACCATTATCATTAGTTATACCATAACCATCCATGCCTTTTGTTGCTTGATTTATAGCCATTACATTGGCCATTTCTAATGGTTTGCCTAATGTGTCTTGTACAACTCCTTCTAGTTTAATGTTTTGTGAATGGCTTATAAAGCTAAAGCATAAAAATGCTAACAAAAAAAATATTTTTTTCATATTAATTAAAAATAAAATTAAAAATTAACCTCCAATTCTAAAAGGAGTAGTACCACCTCTTCGGTTTCCTCCATTCATTTCTCTCATTTCTTCCATTTTTTTGGCAACAATATCATCATACTCTTTTTGAGTTACAATTTTACCATTTTTTGGAGCTTTAATCTCTTTTTTATCTTTAGGATTTAATACAATTTTAGAACAAAGAATAATTGTTTTACCATCGCTAACCTCTAAAATTAAACCCGGTAATCCCCAATAATTTTCTGGACCTTGGTTTATAGGAATTTCTGGAGCATACCAAGCTGTAATGGTAGTTTCTTTTGGCACATCCCAACCATCTGTAAAGTTTGTAGATTTCTCTTCTTTTTTATCAGCCTTGCCTTCTTTACTTTCTTCTTTTTTATTTTCTCCAGCCTCTTTATCATTTCTTCTAAAGTTTCTAAAATCTGACTTACTTGTAGGTTTTACTGCAGTTGCTTTATAGCATAAATAATTGCCAATTTGTCTTGTTTCTGCTTCTAGTTTCCAATCTAGTTTTGGCAAAGTATCGCTTATTAAAAATTCTTTTCCAAAAAATTCTTTGTCAATAATTACAGTTTTATTTTTTACATTTTTATATTGCGTTCCACCGCCACCCATCATTGAACTCATAATACGCATTCCTCCGCTTTGACCAGGTTGCTCTAATTTCTCTTCTTCTTTATAGATAGAAGCAGTTTTGTCGAAATTTAAAATATATGTTTTTTCAAACATACCTTTCATTCGTTCTTCTATCGATTTTTGCATTTCTGGAGTGATTTCTCTGCTTCCTGCAAAATTAGATTTAAAATCGGCTGTACTGGTTTTAGATTCGTACACTGCCATGCCCTGAAAATCTTGGGCATTAGAGTAAAACATTGCTGCTATAAGCAAAAAGATTGTTAGTAGATTTTTCATTTTAAAAACTATATATTAAATTAAGAAACAAAGATGAATGAAAATTTTAAAAAAAAATACCAATTTTTTGTTAATTAACATATTGGACTTGTTAATTTAGAATTGGTTTAATCGTATTTTAGCATTCATGAAAATAATTCTAAAAATATTATTTATTTACTTTTTTAATTTTAATTTATATAGTCAGATTATTGATTATACTATTGATAAAAAAGAAACAATTATTATTAATAAAGAAGTATACATTGCTAACGATGCTTTCGACTTTAAATATTTTATAACAAACAACTCTCTAATCAAGAAAAAAAATAATGAATATTTTGAATATAAAAACGTTTTACTCGGCAACATAACTAAAATAGATATTCAAAACCCACTTTTAATACTCGTGTTTTATAAAGAGTTTAATACCTGTGTTTTTCTAGATAATCAGCTAAACGAAACTCAAATTATTAATTTTTCTGAAAACAAAAATCAAATTAACCTTGATGCTGTTGGAACGGCATCGCAAAACAGAATTTGGTTTGTAAACTCTATTACAAATCAAATTTGTTTATATGATAGAAATTCAAACCATACAACTTTAAAATCGCAGCCTTTAAAGTCTAAGATTAAGCAATATGGGTCTGATTACAATTATTTCTATTGGATTGATCAATCTAATGTTTTTTATTATTTAGACATTTATGGAAAAGTTAGTAATTTAGGAAAGGTTCCAGATTTTGATATAATCTCATTTATAGAGAAAGAAAAAATATTTTTTTTAAAAGACCAAAATCTATATTATTATGATTTTAATCAAAAAAACAAGACTTTAATCGAATTAGATAAAAAAAGAATCGTTGATTTTAGTTATAAAAATCAAATTTTATCTATTTTTACAGACATCGAAATAATTAATTACATTTTTACATTAAAGTAATGCATATAGCTATAGCAGGTAATATTGGTTCTGGAAAAACATCTTTAACTCAGTTGTTAGCAAAACATTTTAAATGGGAACCCCATTTTGAAGATGTTGTAGATAACCCTTATCTAGACGATTTTTATCATCAAATGGAACGTTGGTCTTTTAACCTGCAAATTTATTTTTTAAACAGTAGATTTAGGCAGGTGCTTCAAATTAGAAAAAGCGGAAATAAAATAATTCAAGACCGAACTATTTATGAGGATGCACATATTTTTGCACCAAACTTGCATTCTATGGGATTAATGACTAATAGAGATTTTAATAATTATAAATCTTTATTTGAATTAATGGAAGGAATGGTTCAAGGACCCGATTTATTAATTTATTTAAGAAGTTCTGTCCCAAATTTAGTTGGTCAAATTCATAAACGTGGTCGTGAATATGAAAATACAATTTCTATCGATTACCTCAACCGTTTGAACGAGCGTTACGAGGCTTGGATACAAACTTACGACAAAGGGAAACTACTGATTATCGATGTTGACAACATCAATTTTGTGGATAATCCAGAAGATTTAGGAGATATAATAAACCGAATAAATGCCGAAATAAACGGACTGTTCTAAATAATTTATAAATGTCATTAGTAAATCCTCTACCACAAGATTACGATAAAGAAACAAAAGAATTAGCAACATTTTTTAATGAAACTTTGGGGTTTTGCCCAAATTCGGTTTTAACAATGCAACATAGACCCGCAATTTCTAAAGCTTTTATTAATTTAAATAAAGCTGTAATGGAAAATAATGGTCGAATTACATCTGCGTTAAAAAGAATGATAGGCTGGGTTACAAGTAATGCAGCGGGTTGCAGATATTGTCAAGCACATACTATTAGAGCCGCAGAAAGATACGATGCCAACCAAGAACAATTAGATAACATTTGGGAATATAAAACACATGCTGCATTTTCTGATGCAGAACGTGCTGCTTTAAATTTTGCTTTGGCAGCATCTTTAATTCCGAATGCAGTTAATGATGAAATTAAAATCGAATTATATAAATATTGGAATGAGGGCGAAATAGTAGAAATGCTTGGTGTAATTTCTTTATTTGGCTATTTAAATAGATGGAATGACTCTATGGGAACTACTGTTGAAGACGATGCAATAGAAAGCGGTAATAAATATTTAGGTAAAACCGGTTGGGAAGTTGGTAAACATAAATAAAACAAAAATGCCTCACACATTTTTGTGTGAGGCATTTTTATAGACATCTTTTTTGATTATTCTAGACCTAATGCCTTTATTTTAGCATCTACTTCTTCCTCAGAACCTTCAAAAGTTTGTTCGTTAACATTTTTTTCTCCGTTTATAGTAGTTGTAACTTTAACAGTAGCAGTTATAGTGCCATCATCATTTTTAGTTTTATTAACTTCTATTTTTTTAGAGTTTTCTTCTTTAACTTCATGTTTACAGTTGTCTTTTTTACAACCCATTTTTGCACATTCTTCTTTGCTTTTAGAAGAACATATCATTTCTTCTGTACCTTGTTTAGAACAACAAGAAGCTGTAGCAGTTTCTGCACCATGACCTCCTAATATTGGAGCTATTACTAAACCAATTAAACATGTTAATTTAATTAAGATATTCATTGATGGACCTGAAGTGTCTTTAAATGGATCTCCAACAGTATCGCCAGTTACAGCCGCTTTATGAGCATCTGAACCTTTGTACGTCATTTCTCCGTTGATCATTACACCTGCTTCAAAAGATTTTTTAGCGTTGTCCCAAGCTCCACCAGCGTTATTTTGAAAAACTGCCCAAAGTACACCAGAAACAGTTACACCTGCCATATAACCACCAAGCATTTCTGCAACTAATTGATTGTTATCTGGGTAAACTAGTGTTCCTAATAAAACAATTGCAATAGGGAAACCAATAGTTAAAATTCCTGGCAACATCATTTCTCTTAATGCGGCTTTTGTAGAAATTTCGACACATTTACCATATTCTGGTTTACCAGTACCTTCCATAATTCCTGGAATTTCTCTAAACTGACGACGCACTTCGTAAACCATATCCATTGCGGCTTTTCCAACAGAATTCATTGCTAAAGCAGAGAATACAACCGGGATCATTCCGCCTACAAATAACATAGCTAAAACTGGTGCTTTGAAAATATTGATTCCATCTATACCTGTAAATGTTACATAAGCAGCAAATAAAGCTAAAGATGTTAGTGCTGCAGAAGCAATAGCAAAACCTTTTCCTGTTGCAGCAGTTGTGTTACCAACCGAATCTAATATATCTGTTCTAGTTCTAACTTCTTTTGGCAATTCACTCATTTCTGCAATACCACCTGCGTTATCGGCAATTGGTCCAAATGCATCAATAGCTAATTGCATTGCAGTAGTAGCCATCATTGCAGAAGCCGCTAAAGCAACTCCGTAAAACCCTGCTAAAGCATAAGTAGACCAAATTGCAGCTGCAAATAATAATACTGTTGGAAAAGTAGAAATCATTCCTGTAGCTAAACCAGCAATTACGTTTGTTCCTGCTCCAGTTGAAGATTTTTGTACGATTGCTAAAACTGGTTTTGTGCCTAATCCTGTGTAATATTCTGTAACAGATGAAATTGCTCCACCTACAAATAGTCCGATTAAAGAGGCGTAAAAAACACGCATTGAAGAAATATCTTGCAATCCTTCTCCGAAAAAGCTCATTTGCATAGTTGGTGGTAACATCCAACGAATTAAAAAGAAACAAGCTACTGCGGTTAATGCGATTGATAACCAGTTTCCATAATTTAAAGCTTTTTGAACTTGTGCCTCTTTTGCGTCATCAGAAGAAATCTTAACAATCATTGTACCGATCATAGAGAATAAAATTCCGAAACCAGCAATTGTCATTGGTAATAAGATTGGGCCAATTCCACCAAAAGCATCGTTTATACTTCCACCCATATCTTTAATTACATAGTTTCCAAGAACCATAGCTGCTAAAACTGTTGCGACATAAGAGCCAAATAAATCGGCACCCATTCCGGCAACATCTCCAACATTATCACCTACGTTATCTGCAATTGTAGCAGGATTACGAGGATCGTCTTCTGGTATGCCAGCTTCAATTTTACCTACTAAATCGGCACCAACATCGGCAGCTTTAGTATAAATACCTCCACCAACACGGGCAAATAAAGCAATAGATTCTGCTCCAAGAGAGAATCCTGCTAAAGTTTCTAGAACAATTGTCATGTCTTCTGTTGATGTCCAAACACCATCCATAAAGTAATGAAACAATAAAATAAAGAAACCTGTTAGACCTAATACTGCTAAACCAGCAACGCCTAATCCCATTACTGTTCCGCCACCAAAAGAAACTTTTAATGCTTGTGGTAAACTTGTACGAGCTGCTTGTGTAGTTCTTACGTTAGTTTTTGTAGCAATCTTCATTCCCATGTTTCCTGCATAAGCAGAAAATATAGCTCCAAAAACAAATGCTATAATAATAAGATAGCTTGTTGTTGGTACAAAATAAGCAACAACAGCAAGAGCAATACTTGCTCCTATAACAAAGAAAGTTAATAATCTATATTCTGCTTTTAAGAAAGCTAAAGCTCCTTCGTAAATATAATCTGAAATCTCTTTCATTTTACCGTCGCCGGCATCTTGTTTTAAAACCCAGGCTCTTTTATAAAGCATAAAACCCAATCCTATTATTGCCATAACTATTGGCATGTAAATCATTATTGTATTCATAAACTTGATTTTGTTATAAAATTTATCGGTTGCAAAAGTAATAAAATGATGTTAAAAAACGAATATTATGGAGAGAGAATATCGGTTTTTGTGAAAATTTAGTCAATATTCTACTTTCCGGTTTCTTTTGCTCAACTAATAATGTCATAATAAAAAAGTTACCACAGAGTATTTTCTTAATTCTTCTATAGAATATTGTAGAATATTTTGTGGCGTAATTTGTTTTAATTCTAATTTAATAAAACATGTTTTTGCAGATTCTAAAGATACTCGTTGTTCTAAAATTAATTAACAAAGTGTAACAAGCCCTTTTGGTCTTGATGGTACAAAAGGGTTTCTATAAGTTTTTATAATTGTATTAAAAATAGCTTTTTGCATTAGAAATAGAATCCGAACGAACCTTTAACTGTAAAATTATTTGTATCAGGAATATTTCTATAATTTCCTCTCCATGTTAAATCTAATCTAAATGCTTTAAAAATATTCCCTATTCCGAAACCATATTCCCAATACGGTTTTTCTGGAGCTAAATAGGTTAATCCAGATGCGTTCAAGGCAATATTACTATCTGTAACAGTGCCATAAACTGTTTTTATTTTAACAGATTCTCTTAAATTCCATTTTCTAACAACAGGAATTCTAGAAAACAACCTTCCCATAAAATTATGTTCTAATTGTAATGTAGCATAAGTATCTGCTACAAACTCGTAAAAATTTAAGTTGTTAAATGTGTTTTCTATAGTAAAATAAGTTTGGTTACCTGGAACTACACTCATTAAACCAAGCGGAACATCTCCAAAAGTTTTACCCAACTCTGTTATTGCATTTAATCTGCCAAAACCTCCAATTAAAATTGGTTTTTTATAATAAACCTGAATTTTTTGATAGTCAAAATCGCTACTTAAAGCTCCTTTAATTCCGTGACTGTAATTTATAAAAAATCTAGAAAACGGACTGTCCACTATACTTCTTTCTACTCCATAACCTATTGTTTTTCTTCCTGGAGTATAATCTATTTGAAAGTTAATTTCTGATTGTTTTACTTCGCTTTTAGAGGTTGTTTGAGTTGCATCTGTAAAATAATCTAAACTAAATTCTGGAGCTGCAGATTCTAAAGTTCTATATGAAAATCCAGCTTGTAGCACTAAATTTTTAATTGGTTCTATATTTAATGAAACAGAACTAAGATTAATATTTGTTAATTTACCATTTGAGCCAGAAGAAAACAAAGAAGACGATGCAAAACTTCTGCCCATTACATCGTTACTAGTTGTTAAACTAGCTCCAATTTGTTCTATGTCTCTTCTGTTTCCTCCTTCTATAATTAATCTGTTTTTTTTGTTTAATAATCCTTTTCCAGAAAACCCATATTTAAATTTATTATCATCAAACCCATAGGCTGTATACGCTTGAATTCTCCATGGATCATTTGGACCAAAAAAGGTTCTTCCGCCTGTTCTAATTCTAATTCCTTCTACTACATTGTATCCAAATGTTGAAAATATTGGTCCGTAATCAAAATTATCAAACTCTACATATCCGCTTCCTAAAATAGAAACAAGATTGTACATTTGTTTAAACTTTTTAACGGTTTGCAAAGTGTCTAACATTTTATAAACCCCAAGTTCGTCTTTGCTTAGTGTTTCGAACCTGTTTTCTGCCCAAAATTCATCAGATTTTGCATAAACAGAATTATCTATAAAATTAATTTCTTGTTTATAAAATTCTTTGGGTTTTTCTATATTGAATTTATGATTTTTATACAAAGTTGTTCTTTTACCATAAACTCCTTTTGACTCTTCTTTTTTATTAAAAGCAAAATCAGACATCATGTGGTCTTTTTTTAGTAAGAAAACAGAGTCGTTTATTACATCGAATTCTTGTTCTATATAAATTTCTTTAACCCAGTTAATATTTGCACTTTTGGTTACAGCCATGTTAATACTTTTAACTGCAAAAGTTGTATCATTTACCCAAAAATCTCCCTTAAAAGTAAGCTCATGTTTTCTTCTTGGATAATACACAATGTTATAACACCATTTATTATCTATAAACATACTATCTGTTAATGCATAATTATAAACGTCTATTCCTGTTTTAGATAATGGACTAACAAAATCTTTATCGAAAAATTTAAGATAGTTATTATAAATGTCGTAGTCTGAATATAAGTCGTTTACAAACGAAATTATTTGTTGGTTTGAATTAAATCCAGAGTTTTTATTTGCTTTTAATATCTCTTTTTGCTTACCTGTTTGGTTGTTTCCATAAACTTCAGAAATAGATTCGTTAATAAATATTGGCAAATATGTTTTACCGGTTACTCTAGAAGTATCCATTTGATTAAATACAAACTCCATGCCTTTAAACATCTTGCTTTTTATTAAAGCACTATCTATTGTATTTAAATCGAATTCTACTTTTTCGTATTTATCGTATTGATATTGGTTAAATTGTCTTAATCCGTTGCTGCGTTTTCTTTCCCATATTTTTCGTAAAATATCTATTGCAGGATTATTCTTTTTAGATAATTTTCCTGATACTAACACTACTTCTCTTAACTGAACTCCACCTTCAGATAATTTAACTTCTAAATTATAGGTTACAGATTTGTTTAATTTTATTTCTTTTGTTTCATAACCAATAAACGAAACTACAAGTATATCGTAGTTTTTATTAGATTCTAAATAAAATCTTCCGTTTTCGTTTGTAATTAATCCTTCGCTAGAGTTTTTAAAATAAACATTTGCAAACGGAATTGGTTCGTTGTTTGTATCTAGTACCATTCCGCTAACTTTTGTTTGCGAAAAAGATAAAACTGAAATACATAAGACTATTATTGTAATAAATTTTTTCATGATTGTATGGCAAAAAAAACTTCATCTTTTAGAGATGAAGTTTTAAAGATAATAGATATTCTTTTATTTGTACATTACTTTTTTAACAGCTTTAATAACATCTTCTGAGTTTGGTAACCATTCTTTTAATAAAGGTGGAGAATAAGGCGCTGGCGTATCTGCTGTTGTAATTCTTTGAATTGGTGCATCTAAATAATCAAACGCTCTTTCTTGAACCATGTATGTAATTTCTGAAGCTACACTTGCAAAAGGCCAAGCTTCTTCTAGAACTACTAACCTATTTGTTTTTTTAACAGAGTTAATTATACAGTCGTAATCCATTGGACGAACTGTTCTTAAATCTATAATTTCGCAAGAAATTCCTTCTTTTTGTAATTTTTCGGCAGCAATAAAAGCCTCTTTTATAATTTTTCCAAAAGATACAATTGTAACATCCGTGCCTTCTCTTTTTATATCTGCAACTCCAATTGGAATGATGTAATCTCCTTCTGGAACTTCGCCTTTGTCTCCATACATTTGCTCACTTTCCATAAAAATAACTGGATCGTTGTCTCTAATTGCAGCCTTTAATAATCCTTTAGCATCGTAAACATTCGAAGGAACAATAACTTTTAATCCTGGAGTGTTTGCAAACCAGTTTTCAAAAGCTTGAGAATGCGTAGCGCCTAATTGACCTGCAGAAGCAGTTGGGCCTCTAAATACTATTGGCATTGGAAATTGACCAGCTGACATTTGACGCATTTTTGCGGCATTATTAATAATTTGATCTATTCCAACTAACGCAAAATTGAATGTCATGAACTCAACAATTGGTCTACAACCAGTCATTGCAGATCCTACAGCAATACCTGAAAAGCCTAACTCTGAAATTGGAGTATCTATAACTCTTTTTGGGCCAAATTCATCTAACATTCCTTTTGAAGCTTTATAAGCTCCATTATATTCAGCTACTTCTTCACCCATTAAGTAAACACTTTCGTCGCGACGCATTTCTTCACTCATTGCCTCACAAATAGCTTCTCTAAATTGTATTGTTCTCATACTTGAAATATAATCTTAATTATAGGAAAGGCAAAAGTAAGAAAAAAAATAATGATTAAAAGTTACCCTTAACGATAAAAAAGTAATTTCAAGAAAAATAATACTATAAACGTTAATGATTAATTATTTAAATGTGTAAAATTTTTATATGCATGCATATAAAAATTAGAAATATATTTTGTAATTTCGTAACCGAAACAATCAAACTTAAAATAAATGAAAATATTAGTTTGCATCAGTCACGTTCCTGATACTACATCAAAAATAAATTTTATAAATGGCGATTCTGAATTTGATACAAATGGTGTTCAATTCGTTATAAATCCTAACGACGAATTTGGTTTAACAAGAGCTATTTGGTTCCAAGAACAACAAGCCGCTACTGTAACAGTAGTAAACGTTGGAGGTCCAGAGACAGAACCAACATTAAGAAAAGCATTAGCTATTGGAGCAAATGAAGCTATAAGAATAAACGCAATTTCAACAGATGGTTTTTTTGTTGCTCAACAATTAGCAGAAGTTGTAAAACAAGGATCTTATGATGTTATTATATGTGGTAAAGAATCTCTAGATTATAATGGCGGTATGGTTCCTGGAATGTTAGCAGGAATTTTAGATGCTAATTTTGTAAATTCTTGTACAGATTTAAAAATAGATGGATCTCAAGTTACAGCTATTAGAGAAATAGATGGAGGAAAAGAAACTATATCTACAAGTTTACCAATTGTTATTGGCGGACAAAAAGGATTAGTAGAAGAAAAAGACCTTAGAATTCCAAACATGAGAGGAATTATGACTGCAAGAACAAAAACGCTTACAGTATTAGAACCTGTTGCTTCAAATGTTGCAACAAAAGCAGTAAAATTTGAAAAACCACCTGCAAGATCTGCCGTTAAATTAATTAGTGCAGATAACATAGATGAGTTAATTAATTTATTACATAACGAAGCAAAGGTTATCTAAATTTAGATATTCTATATAAATAAAACACAAATAATTATGTCTTTAATAATATACGCAGAATCTCAAGAAGGTAGATTTAAAAAAGTAGCTTTCGAAATTGCTTCTTATGCAAAAAACATAGCAGATACTTTAGGCACAACTGTAACAGCCGTAACTTTTAACACACCAGATGCTTCAGAATTATCTAAATACGGAGTAAGTAAAGTATTAAATGTAACCTCTGATAAATTAACTTCTTTTAATGCAAAAGCATATTCAGATGTTATAAATCAAGCAGCTAAAAAAGAAAACGCAACAATTGTTGTACTGTCTTCTACAACCGATAGTAATTACTTGGCTCCATTAGTAGCTATTAGCTTAAATGCTGGCTTTGCTTCAAATGTTGTTGCATTACCAGTAAGCACTTCTCCGTTTCAAGTAAAAAGAAATGCATTTTCTAATAAAGCATTTCTTTTTACAGAAATTTCAACAGAAGTTAAAGTTTTAGGTTTAGCTAAAAACTCTTTTGGACTTATAGAAAATCAAGTTACATTTAATCAAGAAAGTTTTAACGCTACTTTAAACGATTCTTTATTTAGAGTAAAAGTAGAAAGTGTAGAAAAAGTTTCAGGAAAAGTTACAATTGCAGATGCAGAAATTGTTGTTTCTGGAGGGAGAGGATTAAAAGGTCCAGAAAATTGGGGATTAATAGAAGAACTAGCATCTGTTTTAGGAGCGGCAACTGCTTGTTCTAAACCAGTGTCTGACTTAGGATGGAGACCTCATAGCGAACACGTTGGACAAACAGGCAAACCAGTTGCTACAAATTTATATATTGCAATTGGAATTTCTGGAGCTATTCAACATATTGCAGGAATTAACTCATCTAGAGTTAAAGTTGTTATAAACACAGACCCAGATGCTCCTTTCTTTAAAGTTGCAGATTATGGAATTGTTGGAGACGCCTTTGAAGTAGTTCCAACATTGATTCAAAAATTAAAAGAATTTAAAGCACAAAATTCATAATTTTTTATAAATTGTGCCCATATTGGGCTATCTAAATTGAGATAGTTGTATCTTTGTTTAGATAGCCTTTTTTTATTTACCGTAAAAAGGCATATATCTAAAGTCCAACAAAATAAGAGTAAGATTACAGAATTAAAACTAATGAGTCTAGTTAAACTAACAATAAAAGGAATTTCTTATAGCCAAACACAAAATGGTGCTTATGCATTAATTTTAAATGAAGTTGGTGGAGAAAGAAAACTTCCAATTGTAATTGGTGCTTTTGAAGCACAATCTATAGCGATAGCTTTAGAAAAAGAAATAAACCCTCCGAGACCATTAACACACGATTTATTTAAAAACTTTGCAGATAGATTTAATATTGTTGTTAAGCAAGTAATTATACATAAATTAGTTGACGGTGTTTTTTACTCAAGTATAATTTGTGAAAGAGATAAAATAGAAGAAATTATAGACGCAAGAACTTCAGATGCTATCGCTTTAGCACTTCGTTTTAATGCACCAATTTTTACTTATAAAAATATATTAGATAAAGCCGGAATTTATTTAAATTCTAGCTCCTTAGATATAGATGCTCCTATTAACGAAAACGATAGTATGCTTTCTAATCCTGATGCAATTGGCATTCTAGAAAGCACAGAATCTAAAACACAATACATGAATACAAGCCTACAAGAATTACACGAAATTTTAAACGAAGCTGTAAAAAACGAAGATTACGAAAAAGCAGCTAAAATTAGAGATGAAATCTCTAAAAGAGAATCTTAAAAACAAATAAACATTAAAACAAATAAACAATATGTTTAAAAAAACAATATTAATTGGTGCAGTATTATTTAGTATTAGTTCTGCTTTTTCTCAAGAATTAGAAAAAAAGTGGCAGCTTAACTCTTCTAAATCAGATTTTTTAGAATTAAAAGAAGGCAAATACAACTTATCTATTTCTTCTGATAGTATAACTCAAAAAGGAGATTACTTAATTCAAGAAAACCATTTATTTTTATTCGAAAATGGTTCTGATGCTCCAACAAAAAGATTTAATATAGAGACTAAAACAGATAGTACTTTAACGTTAAAGTCTAAAGATTTAGCTTATTCTTTTTTTGCCTCTAACAAAAAAACAGCCGTTTCAAAATCATCGCCAAAATTAATACCAAGTCAAGGCTTTTCTTTTACAAGTTTGTGGAAAGGAATTTTAGGCATGTTAACTTTACTTGCAATTGCTTTTGTTTTTAGTGCAAATAGAAAAGCAATCAACTGGAAAACAGTTGGTATTGGCGTTGCTGCTCAACTTGTTTTGGCAATTGGAGTATTAAAAGTGGGTTTTATAAAATCTGCTTTTGAGTTTGTAGGTCATCTATTTATTCTAGTTCTTGATTTTACAAGAGCTGGAAGTGAGTTTTTATTAGGCGGAATGATGAATATAGAAAGCTTTGGGTTTATATTTTTATTTCAAGTTTTACCAACAATTATTTTCTTTTCTGCATTAACATCTGTTTTGTTTTATTTAGGAGTAATTCAAATAATTGTAAAAGGTTTAGCTGTTTTATTAACTAAAATGTTAGGTATTTCTGGAGCAGAAAGTTTATCTGTTGCAGGTAATATATTTTTAGGCCAAACAGAAGCCCCTTTAATGATAAAGGCATATTTAGAAAAAATGAATAAAAGTGAAATCCTTTTAGTTATGGTTGGTGGAATGGCAACTGTAGCTGGTGGAGTTTTAGCAGCATATATTAGTTTCTTAGGCGGAGATGATCCTGTATTAAGATTAATATTTGCAAAACACTTATTAGCAGCTTCTGTAATGGCAGCTCCTGGTGCAATTGTAATTTCTAAAATGCTTTTTCCTCAAACAGAAAGTATCAATACGAATGTAGAAGTTTCTAAAGAAAAAATAGGTTCTAATATTCTAGATGCAATTGCAACTGGAACAACCGAAGGTTTAAAACTAGCGGCAAATGTAGCCGCAATGCTTTTAGTTTTTATTGCTTTTATTGCTATGATAAACTATGCTTTAGGCTGGATAGGTGGTTTTACAGGATTAAATGATCTTATTGCTAGCGAAACTCCTTATTCTAAATTCTCACTAGAAACTATATTGGGTATCGTTTTCTCTCCATTAATGTGGTTAATCGGAGTTGCTCAACAAGACATAATGTTAATGGGACAGTTACTTGGTGTTAAATTAGCAGCTTCAGAATTTGTTGGATATATACAATTAGCAGAATTAAAAAATACTGCAAATGCAATACATTTTACTTATGATAAGTCTGTAATTATGGCTACTTATATGCTTTGTGGTTTTGCAAATTTTGCATCTATAGGGATACAAATTGGAGGAATAGGTTCTTTAGCTCCAGGACAAAGAAAAAATTTATCAGAATTTGGACTAAAAGCTGTAATTGGTGGTAGTTTAGCATCTTTGCTTTCTGCAACAATTGCCGGAATGATAATAGGATAAATAAAACAAAATGCAACAATATCACGACTTAGTAAATCACGTATTACAAAACGGTACTCAAAAAGGAGACCGAACAGGAACCGGGACTAAAAGCGTGTTTGGTTATCAAATGCGATTTGATTTAAACGAAGGTTTCCCAATGGTTACAACCAAAAAGCTTCATTTAAAATCAATAATTTACGAATTGTTGTGGTTTTTAAAAGGCGATACAAATATAAATTATCTTAAAGAAAACGGTGTTAAAATTTGGGATGATTGGGCAGATGAAAACGGAAACCTTGGTCCCGTTTACGGCCATCAATGGAGAAATTGGAACAACGAAGAAATAGATCAAATTACAGAACTGATTGAAACTTTAAAAACTAATCCAAACAGTAGAAGAATGTTAGTTTCTGCATGGAACCCTAGTGTTTTACCAGATACTTCTATAAGCTTTTCAAAAAATGTATCTAACGGAAAAGCAGCTTTGCCTCCATGTCATGCATTTTTTCAGTTTTATGTTTCAGACGGAAAACTATCTTGTCAATTATACCAACGTAGTGCAGATGTGTTTTTAGGAGTTCCGTTTAATATAGCTTCTTATGCTTTATTTACAATGATGATTGCTCAAGTTTGCAACTTACAAGTTGGCGATTTTATACATACGTTTGGAGATGCACACATTTATAACAATCATTTTGAACAAGTAGAATTACAACTTTCTAGAGAACCAAGACCTTTACCTAAAATGGTTTTAAATCCAGAAATAAAAAACATATTCGATTTTAATTTTGAAGATTTTAATCTAATAGGTTACAATCCTCATCCTCATATTAAAGGTATAGTTGCTATTTAATTTTAAATTTGCTAAAAATGGACTTAGATCAACACGAAAAATACGAATATGCAAGAAAAAGAATTAAACAAAAAAAACGTTTATACTTTCATTTTGTTCTTTTTTTAGTTGGAAGCCTTTTTCTTTTTTTAATAAATAAAATATACAAACCAATATTTTTTGAAGATTGGCACATTTGGTGTATAACTTTTTGGGTGTTTTTATTAGTACTTCATTTTATTAGAGTTTTTATTACCGATAGTTTTATGAATAAACATTGGGAAAGAGAACAAATAGAAAAACTAATTGCGTTACAAACTAAAAAAGTGAAACAACTAGAAGAACAGGTTGAAAAGGATTTATCAAAAAAAAATATAAATCAAGAATGATTATTATTATTGCTGCAGCAGGAAAAAATAATGAATTAGGAAAAAACAATGGTTTGCTATGGCATTTGCCAGATGACTTTAAAAGGTTTAAAGCCCTAACTTCTGGACATTGTATTATTATGGGAAGAAAAACTTTCGAAAGTTTTTCTAAACCATTACCTAATAGAACGCACATAATTATTACAAGGCAAAAAGATTATAAAGCTCCGATTGGTTGTATTGTAGTTAGTAATTTAAAAAATGCTATTAACTCTTGCCCAAAAGATCAAGATATATACATTATTGGAGGTGGCGAAATTTACAAACAAGCATTGCCTTATACAGATAAAATAGAGTTAACAAGAGTGAATGATACTTTTAAAGCAGATACATTTTTTCCGGATATTAAAAAAGAAAACTGGAAACTTGTTTCAGAAGTTTTTCATGATAAAGACGAAAAACACAAATATTCTTTTACGTACCAAACTTTTGAGAGTACATCTCAAAAAAACCTTTAATACCAAATACCACAGCGTTACTTTTGTTTAAACAAAAGTGTATGTTTTTATTTTAATTGTTTTAGAAAAGATTTTATCTTTACCAAAATTTAAAAAATGTTAAAAAACATAACTCCATATAAAAATTCTACTTTAAGTAAAAAAGAACAGGTAGCCCAAATGTTTGATAATATTTCGGGCAATTACGACAACCTTAACAGAGTAATATCTTTTGGTACAGATATAAAATGGAGAAAAAAAGTACTACAAATTGTTACTTCAAGAAAACCACAAACCATTTTGGACATTGCAACCGGAACCGGAGATTTAGCAATATTAATGTCTAAAACTACTGCTACAAAAATTATAGGACTTGATATTTCTGCAGGAATGTTAGAAGTTGGAAAAAAAAAGGTAGCTCAAAAAAAATTAGAAAATAAAATAGAATTAGTTTTAGGCGATTCTGAAAACTTGCCTTTTAACGACAACTCTTTTGATGCAATTACTGTAGCTTTTGGAGTTAGAAATTTTGAAAATCTAGATAAAGGGCTTTTAGAAATAAATAGAGTTTTAAAACCAAACGGTGTTTTTGTTATTTTAGAAACTTCTAATCCAGAGAAATTTCCGTTTAAGCAAGTCTATAATTTTTACACTAAATATATCTTACCTTTAATTGGCAAAATGTTTTCTAAAGACAATTCTGCTTACACTTATTTATCAGAATCTGCATCTAGTTTTCCGTATGGCGAAAAATTAAACAATATTTTAAGAAAAAATGGGTTTATAGATGTAGTTGCATTACCTCAAACTTTTGGAGTAGCAACTATTTATTCGGCATCAAAATAATAAAATGAAAAAAATTGTTTTAGTTATACTTTTATTTACTCTATCTAAATCGCAAGCACAGTTTAATGGAGTTTTTGGCAAAAATCCTATTATAAATCTTGAAAATTATGATAAACAAAGAGTTTATTGGGGTTATTTTTTAGGATTTAACTCTAGCGATTTTCAATTTAATTACAAAAACGATTTTCAAAAAGACATATTGTCTGAATCTGTTATTGGTTTTAATGTTGGATTAGTTGGAGATTTAAGACTTCATAAATATATAAACTTAAGATTTGAACCTGGTTTATATTATACACAACGTAATTTAACTTTTCCTGGTTTTACAAATGCGTATGATGCTTTAAGAGAAGTAAAATCTACTTATATACATTTTCCGTTGTTAGTAAAGTTTTCTTCTAAAAGATTTGGAAACGTTAGACCTTATATTTTAGGAGGTGTTTCTACAAGTTTAAACTTAGCTAGTAATGCAGAAGCTATAGACGATAATTTAGATAATAGATTTAGAATGCATAAAGTAACAAACAATTACGAATTAGGTTTTGGAATTGACTTATACTTTGAGTATTTCAAGTTTTCTCCTTCTATAAGAGGTGTTTTTGGGTTAAAAGACGAATTAATTAGAGATAAAGACCCAAATAGTCCTTGGACATCTAATATTGAAAGCATGAAAACAAGAGGTATTTTTGTAAATTTTACGTTTCATTAACTATTTCTTTTAAACTCACTTAAAAAAATAGAGGTTGCCATTGCAACATTTAAGCTTTCTGTTTCTTGTCTTTCTCCAAATTGCGGAATACTAATTCTATTTAAAATTAGATTTTCTATAGTTTTGCTTATACCATTAGCTTCGTTGCCTAAAACAATAATAGCATTTTGAGGCAAGGTAGTTTTATAAACATTATTACCATCCATAAATGCACCAAAAACAGGCAAATTACTGTTTTTAATAAAATCTGTTAAATCCAAATAATTAATAGAAATCCTTGCAATAGAGCCCATTGTAGCTTGAATTACCTTTGGGTTATACATATCTACAGTTTCTGTAGAACAGATTAATTGATTTACTCCAAACCAATCGCATAGCCTTATAATTGTGCCCAAATTACCTGGGTCTTTAACATTGTCTAAAGCAACTATTAATCCAGAATTTTTTACTTTTATTTGAGAAGGTATCCTAAAAACTGCTAAAGAATCGTTTGGAGTTTTTAAGGCACTTATTTTTTTTAAATCAGATAATAAAATAACTTCTTTTGCTTTATAATTTATTTTTACGCTATTATCTATTACAAACACAAAAACCGCTTCGAACCCATAATTTATAAGTTCGTTAATTACTTTTATGCCTTCTGCAATAAACATAGAATGTTCATTTCTACACTTTTTTTGATGTAAACTTGCAATTAATTTTATTTGGTTTTTACTAACCATAGAAATAATGTACTTTTGAATAAATTAAGCATCCAATTGAAAAGGATTTTTACAAAAATATCATTTATTATTTTAATTACTATAGTTTTCTTTGCTTGTAACTCAACTAAAAGAGTGGCAAACAAAAAGCTATTATTAACAAAAACAGAAATTGTAGTTGATGGCAAAATTATATCTAACGAAGATATAACCGGCTATTTAACTCAAACCCCTAATTCTAAACTTTTAAACATCCCTTTTAGTTTATATTTTTATAATTGGGCAAAACAAAACCCAGATTCTTCTTTTAAAGCAAAATATAGTAACAATCCAAAAAAGTTTAATAATCTTTCTAAGTTATTATCTTCTAAACAAGTATATAGATTAGGCGAATCTTTTTGGTATAAAGGAATTCATAATTTTTTAAAAACTTCTGGCGAAGAACCTGTTGTTATAGACGAGTCTAAAACAATAAAATCTTTAAACAAACTTAAATCTCATTACTTTAACCAAGGGTATTTTAATGTTGAAGGAAACTCTAAAATAGACTCTATTGGTCGTAAAAAAGGGGAAGTATCTTATAACTTAAAGTTAAATAATCCATATTTTATTAACGACATTATTAGTAAAATTTCTTCTTCTGTAATGGACTCAATGTATAATTTAACCAAAGATGCCTCTTTTGTAAAAAAAGGGCAACAATATAAATCTTCTAACTTTGAAGAAGAAAGAAACAGATTAACAACTTATTTTAGAAATAATGGTGTTTATAATTTTCAGCAAAACTATGTTAATTACGAGATTGACACTATTGACACTAAAAATAAAGCAAATATAAATCTAGTTATAACCGATTTTAATTATCGCGAAGGAGATAGTACTTTTACTAAACCTTTTGAAGTTTATAAAATATCTGAAGTAAACATATATACCGATACTCCTTCTAGTAGAAATAAAGTAAAAATAGAAGATAGTATTACCTACAATAATTTTAATCTTTACAGCAAAGACAAGCTAAAATTTAAGCCAAAAGCTATTACAGACGCTGTTTTTATTAATAAAGGTGGTGTTTACTCTGATTTAAAAAACAATTTAACATCAAGATCTTTAAGTAATTTAAAGGTTTTTAACTTTCCAACGATTCAATACATTAAAGACGAATCTATAGGCGACAACTCTTTAATTGCCAACATATATCTAACTCCAACCAACAAATACAGCTTTGGTTATAGTTTTGATTTAACACATTCTAATATTCAAGAATTTGGTATTGCAGGAAACACTTCTTTAACCATTAGAAATATTTTTAGAGGAGCCGAAACTTTAGAATTTGCCCTTAGAGGAAACATAGGTTCTTCTAGTTATTCTTCAAATCCAAACAACACTTTTTTTAATTTATCAGAATATGGTTCCGATGTAAAATTTAATTTTCCGCGAATATTTTTTCCGTTTAAAACAGAACGAATAATCTCTAAAACAATGATTCCTTCTACACAAATTAGTTTAGGATATTTTAAACAACAAAATATTGGGTTAGATAAAGAAAATTTATCGGCAATATTAACTTATAACTGGACACCAAAAAGGCTTCAAGCAATTAGATTCGATCTTTTAAATGTACAATACATAAAAAACATTAATACTAGTAATTACTTTAATATTTATAGATCATCTTATAATGCATTAAACAATACAGCATCAAACTACAATTTGGCAAATGTGGCACCAAGTTTTTTAGATGCTAATAATAATTTATTAATAGACCTAGGAACTAATGGTTTTTTAAATGCCATTTTAAACCAAAATCCAACAATAATAGCTACTCCAGAAGATTATAAAATAATTAAAAGTATAAACGAAAGAAAAAACAGATTAACAGAAAATAATTTAATTGTTGCAACAAGTTTAAATTTCTCTAAAACAACAAAAACAAATATTGTTGATAACGAATTTTATATTTTTAGAACTAAAATAGAAACAGCGGGCAACTTTTTATCTTTATTAGAAAAACGATCTAATCCATCTGTAAACAACAGCGGAAACAGCACGTTTTTTGATGTAGAATACTCGCAATTTGTAAAAACCGAATTCGAACTTATAAAACACTGGGATTTTAAAAACAGTAAAGTATTAGCAACAAGAACTTTTGTTGGTTTAGCAATACCATACGGCAACTCAAGCAACATACCTTTTTCTAGAAGTTACTTTGCTGGAGGTTCTAACGACAATAGAGCTTGGACACCTTATGGATTAGGTCCAGGAAGCAGTGGCAGCCTAAACGATTTTAATGAAGCTAATTTAAAAATTGCTTTTAGCACAGAATATAGGTTTAAAATGTTTGGTAAATTTAGAGGTGCTTTATTTGCAGATTTAGGAAATATATGGAATGTACTGGATGATATAGAAGACCCTAAACAAACTTTTACGGGTTTAAATTCTTTAAAAGATATAGCTCTTGGAACTGGTTTTGGACTTAGATACGATTTTGGATTTGTGCTTTCTAGAATAGATTTAGGATTTAAAACATACGACCCATCTTATGCTTATGGGAATAGATGGTTTAATGATTATAATTTTAAAAATTCTGTAATTAACATTGGTATTAATTATCCTTTTTAATTTAATTAAAATCTTTATATTTAGATTTGCATTTTATATCTAATAATTTTTCAATCCCTTATTTAATTATTATTTTTGTTCACTTAACTTAATTTAGCAAATATGTCACATAAGATAAAACCTGGAGTTGCAACCGGAGACCAAGTTCAAGAAATATTTAGATATGCAAAAGAAAAAGGATTTGCCTTACCTGCTGTAAATGTTATTGGTTCTAGCTCTGTTAATGCAGTAATAGAAACGGCGGCAAAATTAAATGCTCCTGTTATTATTCAATTTTCTAATGGCGGAGCTTCTTATAATGCTGGAAAAGCTTTGTCTAACGACGGACAAAAAGCAGCTATTTTAGGAGGTATTGCTGGAGCAAAACACATTCATACTTTGGCAGAAGCTTATGGAGCAACAGTAATTTTACATACAGATCATTGTGCAAAAAACTTACTTCCGTGGATTGATGGTTTATTAGATGCATCTGAAAAGCATTTTAAAGAAACAGGAAAACCCCTTTATTCTTCACATATGATAGATTTATCTGAAGAATCTATAGAAGAAAACATAGACATCTGTAAAAAATACTTAGCCAGAATGAGTAAAATGGGTATGACTTTAGAAATAGAATTAGGAATTACAGGCGGTGAAGAAGATGGTGTAGATAACTCAGACGTTGACAGCTCTAAACTTTACACTCAACCAGAAGAAGTTGCTTATGCTTATGAGGAATTAATGAAAGTTAGTCCAAAGTTTACAATTGCAGCTGCGTTTGGTAATGTTCATGGCGTTTACAAGCCCGGAAACGTTAAACTTACTCCAAAAATTTTAAAAAACTCTCAAGAGTTTGTACAACAAAAATACAACACGGATAACAACCCTATCGATTTTGTTTTTCATGGTGGTTCTGGATCAACTCTAGAAGAAATTAGAGAAGCTATATCTTATGGTGTTATAAAAATGAATATAGATACCGATTTGCAATTTGCATATACAGAAGGAATTAGAGATTATATGACTTCTAAAATAGACTATTTAAAAACTCAAATTGGTAGCCCAGAAGGTAGCGATAGTCCGAATAAAAAACACTACGACCCAAGAAAATGGATGCGTGAAGGCGAATTAACTTTTAACAAAAGACTTGAACAAGCTTTTGCAGATTTAAACAACATTAATACATTATAATTAAATTACAGTATTAACTGTAAAAAACACATACAAATATGGCTTGGTTTAAAAGAACAGGAAAAGGTATTACAACAGCTACAGAAGATAAAAAAGATGTTCCTAAAGGACTTTGGTACAAATCTCCAACAGGAAAAATTGTAGATCAAGACGAACTTGCTAAAAATTTATGGGTTAGTCCAGAAGATGATTTTCATGTTAGAGTTGGAAGTAAAGAATATTTTGAAATATTATTTGATGATAACAAGTTTACAGAACTTGATAAAAATATGACATCAAAAGACCCATTAGGATTTGTTGACACTAAAAAATATGACGAAAGATTAAAAGAAGCAATTAAAACAACTGGTTTAAAAGACGCTGTAAGAACTGCTGTTGGAAAATCTAAAGGAAACGACTTGGTTATTTGTTGTATGGATTTTGTTTTTATTGGTGGATCTATGGGAGCTGTTGTTGGCGAAAAAATTGCTAGAGGAATAGACTATTCTATTAAAAATAGAATTCCATTTATGATGATTTCTAAATCTGGCGGAGCTCGTATGATGGAAGCGGCTTTTTCTTTAATGCAATTAGCTAAAACATCTGCCAAACTTGCTCAATTAGCAGAAGAAAGCATTCCGTATATATCTTTATGTACAGATCCAACTACAGGCGGCACAACTGCATCTTATGCAATGTTAGGAGATATTAATATTGGCGAACCTGGAGCCTTAATTGCTTTTGCTGGACCAAGAGTGGTTCGTGATACAACTGGAAAAGATTTACCAGATGGTTTTCAAACATCAGAGTTTTTATTAGAACACGGATTTTTAGACTTTATAACTCATAGAAAAGAGCTTAAAAACAAAATAAATCTTTATATAGATTTAATTCTAAATCAAGACGTTAGATAACAAAAAAAGCCAAGCATTGCTTGGCTTTTTTGTGCTTGATATTATTACAACCCTGTTCTAATTGCTTCAACAGGATCTAACTTAGAAGCAGAAATTGCTGGTATTATTCCTGATATCAAACCAATAATGCCTGCTAATCCAGTGCCTAAAATCATATTACCGTAACTTAAAATAAATTCGAAATCTAAAACATTTGTTAGAATAATTGTAATTATCCAAACTAAAAACAATCCTATCAATCCTCCTATTACAGATAAAATTATGGCTTCAAATAAAAACTGAAACAATATAAATTTGTTTTTTGCTCCTAACGATTTTTGAATTCCTATTAAATTTGTTCTTTCTTTTACAGAAACAAACATAATATTAGCAATACCAAATCCTCCTACAAGTAGAGAAAATCCAGCTATTATCCAGCCCATTATATTCATTTGTCCAACTATATTATCTATTAAATCTGTAAAACCAGATAAAACATTAATAAAAAAGTTATCAATATCAGATGATTTAACACCTCTAAAGTTTCTTAACTTATATGTTATTTCACCTTTTAAAGATTCCATATCAATCCCTGTTTCGGGCTTAATAATAATAACAGGTGTAATTAAATCACTATTCTCACCATAAAGCGTTCTAATAAAATTCATAGGGATAAAAATAGAATTATCTCTACTATCTCCAATAGTTGTAAAACCTTGTTTTTTAGATACTCCAATAACTGTAAATCGTTGCCCATAAAGTCTAACTTTTTTACCAACAGCACGTTCTACATTTTCAAACAAACCAGTAGCAACCTCGTAACCAAGAACAATAACAGAACTTCCAGACATAGATTCCGACTCGTTAAAAAAACGTCCTTGTTCTATTTTTATACCTTCAATTAATTCTAATTCGTTAGTTGTTGGCGTTACACTTACAGAGCTAACAGTTTGCGATTCGTATTTTATATTTTCGTTTCTAGTAAAAAAACTAAACGCCATTTTATCAACGCCATTTACAGATCTTTTTAAATATTCGAATTCTTCATAAGTAACATTTGGAAATTGTTCTCTTTTCCATCTCGGAACTTCTGAAGGACCAAAAGAAAAAGGCATTAAATAAATTGTATTTTTATCTAAATCGTTTAAATCTGCTTTAATTTTTCTGTCTAAAGAATCTACAGCTGCTAAAACAGCAATTATCGAAAAAATTCCGATAGTTACTCCAAGTAGCGACAAAAAAGTACGCAACTTATTAGTTTTCAATGCGTTCATGGCAAAACTAAAACTCTCTTTAAGCAATCTAAGGTAAAGTAGCATTTATTTATTTTCTTTATATACTATAATAAGTATCTAAAATTAGTTTTTTGTTACAGTTATATTCTTTTTAGTGTTACAAATAGTACTTTTGCAACTTAACGATAAACAACACAATGACAACTACAAAAATAATTCAATCGGTTTTAATTTCTGTTTTCGATAAAACAGGTTTAGAGCCAATTGTACATCAACTACACAAACTAAATGTAATAATTTATTCTACTGGTGGAACAGAAGATTTTATAAAAAATTTAGGCATTCCAGTTGTCCCTGTAGAAAATGTAACATCCTATCCGTCTATTTTAGGAGGTCGAGTTAAAACACTTCATCCAAAAGTATTTGGTGGAATTTTAAATCGTCAAGATCATGAAGAAGATATTAAACACATGAAAGAGTTTAACATTCCTCAAATAGATTTAGTTATTGTTGATTTGTATCCGTTTGAAAACACTGTGGCATCTGGAGCTTCGGAAGAAGATATTATAGAAAAAATTGACATCGGCGGAATCTCGCTTATAAGAGCTGCTGCAAAAAACTTTAAAGACACTGTTATTGTTCCTTCTGTAAATGAATACATTTATTTGTTAGAATTAATTACGCAACAAAACGGAAGCACAACTTTAGAACAAAGAAAATTACTAGCATCTAAAGCTTTTCATGTTTCATCTCATTATGATACTGCAATATTTAATTATTTTAATACAGACGAAACTTACTATAAACAAAGTGTAGCAAATGGCCAAATTTTAAGATATGGAGAAAACCCTCATCAAAAAGGATACTTTTTTGGAGATTTCGACAAAATGTTTACAAAACTACACGGTAAAGAATTATCTTATAATAATTTATTAGACGTTGATGCAGCTGTTAATTTAATTTTAGAATTTAAAGATTGCAACCCAACTTTTGCAGTTTTAAAACATAATAACGCATGTGGTTTGGCTACAAGACCAACCATGAAACAAGCTTATTTAGATGCTTTGGCTGGAGATCCAACTTCTGCATTTGGAGGCGTTTTAATTGCAAATAACACTATAGACAATAGCACTGCAGAAGAAATAAATAAATTATTTTGCGAAGTAGTTATAGCTCCATCGTTTACTCCAGAAGCTGTAACAATATTATCTAAAAAGAAAAATAGAATAATATTAGTTTTAAATGAGGTAGATTTACCAAACATTTTAGTTAGAACAAGTTTAAACGGATTATTAGTTCAAGAAAAAAACAACATTACAGACAATAAAGAGTTTTTAAAAACCGTTACAAATACAGAACCTTTAAATACAGAAATAGACGATTTAATTTTTGCATCTAAAATATGTAAAAACACAAAATCTAACACAATAGTATTGGCAAAAAATAACCAATTAATTGCTTCTGGAACTGGACAAACATCTAGAGTAGACGCATTAAAACAAGCAATAGAAAAAGCTAATGCTTTTAATTTTGATTTAAAAGGAGCAGTTATGGCAAGCGATGCTTTTTTTCCGTTTCCAGATTGTGTAGAAATTGCTCACAATGTTGGAATTACAGCCGTTATACAGCCTGGAGGCTCAATAAAAGACGAATTAAGTATAAATTATTGCAATGAAAATAAAATTGCAATGGTATTTACAGGTACACGTCATTTTAAACATTAATTTTTTTATCTTTGTAAGTAATACTTATATAAACATTTAACCCTAACATAAATTATGGGATTTTTTGATTTCATGACAGAGGATATTGCAATTGACTTAGGCACTGCAAACACCTTAATTATTCATAATGACAAAGTTGTAATAGACAGCCCTTCAATTGTTGCTCGTGATAGAATTACTGGCAGAATTATAGCAGTTGGGAAAGAGGCTAGTTTAATGCAAGGTAAAACTCATGAAAACATTAAAACTATAAGACCTCTTAAAGATGGTGTTATCGCAGATTTTGATGCATCTGAAAAAATGATAAGTCTTTTTATTAAAAGCATTCCTGCTTTAAATAAAAGATTATTTACACCTGCATTAAGAATGGTAGTATGCATACCTTCTGGCATTACAGAAGTAGAAATGCGTGCCGTTAGAGAATCTTGCGAACGAGTTAATGGCAAAGAAGTATATCTAATTCATGAGCCTATGGCAGCTGCAATAGGTATTGGAATTGATATTATGGAACCTAAAGGAAACATGATTATTGACATAGGTGGCGGAACTACAGAAATTGCTGTAATTGCATTAGGTGGTATTGTTTGTGATAAATCTGTAAAAATTGCAGGAGATGTCTTTACAGACGATATTATATACTACATGAGAACTCAACATAACCTTTATGTTGGAGAAAGTACAGCCGAAAAAATAAAAATTGACATAGGTGCTGCCATAGAAGATCTAGATAGCCCTCCAAATGATATGCCTGTTCAAGGTAGAGATTTACTAACAGGAAAACCTAAACAAGTTGAAATATCTTATAGAGAAATTGCAAAAGCTTTAGATAAATCTATTCAAAGAATTGAAGATGCTATATTGGAAACCTTATCTCAAACTCCTCCAGAATTAGCTGCAGATATATACAATACAGGAATTTATCTTGCAGGAGGCGGATCTATGCTAAGAGGTTTAGATAAGCGTATTTCTTTAAAAACAGATTTACCCGTTTATATTGCAGAAGACCCATTAAGAGCTGTAGTAAGAGGAACAGGCATTGCTCTTAAAAACATTAATAAATATAGAAGTATCTTAATAAAATAAAATAATCCCGAAGTTTATAAATTAATTTTGGGTTTAAATGTATAAATAAAATGCAGCAAATTTTTAGTTACATCTTTAAAAACAGTAATAGGTTACTGTTTTTGCTGCTTTTACTAATTTCGTTATCTCTAACAATTCAATCACACTCTTTTCATCGTTCTAAAGTTATTACCTCTGCAAATAATGTAACGGGTAGGGTTTATGAAAACATTAATCATGTTGAAGAATATTTCAACCTAAGAACAGAAAATAATAGATTGGCATACGAAAATGCTAGACTAAAAAGCTTCCTATATAACTCTAAAGACACATCAAAAATTCCAAAAGAATTAATAAAAGCAGAGGGAATTTATAAAGTTATTCAAGCTAAAGTTATTAATAACTCATATAATTTGCAAGAAAATTTTCTTACCATAGACCAAGGCACTCTAAAGGGCATTAAAGCAGAAATGGGAGTTGTTAACAGTAAAGGTATAATAGGAGTTGTAGAAAACACATCAAATAAATACGCAACAGTAATTAGTGTTTTAAACATTAAATCTGAGATTAATGCTAAAATAAAAAATAACGACCATTTTGGCACTTTAATTTGGAATGGTAAAAATACTGGCTTTGTACAATTAATAGATATTCCAAGATTGGCATCTGTTAAAAAAGGGGATACAATTGTAACAGGAGCCCAATCTATCTTGTTTCCAGAAAACATAAACATTGGCACAATTTATAAAATTTATACAGACAACAAAACAAATTATTTTACAATAGATGTTAAATTGTTTAACGACATGACTAGTATTGGTCATGTGTATATAATTGACAATAAAGACAGAAAAGAAATTAAAAAACTAGAAGCAGAAACAAAAGCTAAGAATGAATAGTGCCTTATTAATAAACATTGCTCGTTTTATAATTTTAATTTTAGCTCAAGTTGCTATTTTTAATAATTTAAACTTTATAGGGTATCTAAATCCTTATCCATATATATTATTTATTATTTTATATCCTGTTAATGCAAACAAAAATGGTTTAATATTAGCTAGTTTTTTTCTTGGCTTAACCATGGATATGTTTTCTAATTCTGGTGGAGTTCATACAACGGCTTGTTTAACTCTAGCTTTTTTAAGGCCTTCTTTTTTTAGATTTTCTTTTGGTTTAAGTTATGAGTATCAAACGATAAAAATTAGTGATCGTTTTTCTCCAGGAAGGTTTTCGTTTATATTAACATCTGTAATTACGCATCATTTAATATTATTTATTTTAGAAATATTTAAATTTAGTTTTATTTTTGATATTTTATTGCGAACTTTAGTAAGTACAATTTTTACACTAATACTCTGTATAATAATTATTTATATAATAAAGCCTTCTAGAAATTGAGAAAAACAATTTTACCTTCGCTAGTTATTGTAGTTGCCTTAATTATTTTGGCAAAACTATTTTATTTGCAAATTATAAACGATTCTTACAAACTAAAATCGGAAAATAATGCAATTAAAATAGTTTATGATTATCCAGAAAGAGGATACATCTACGATAGAAATGGCAATTTATTAGTTGCAAATCAACCATCATACGACGTAATGGTTGTGCCAAAAGAGGTTAAAAACCTAGACACTCTGGTTTTTTGTGAATTAATAAATATAACAAAAGAAGAATTCGACAAAAAACTAGCAATAGCAATAGTATATAGTCCGAGGCTTCCTTCTGTGTTTTTGCCTCAATTAAATAAAAAAGAATACGCAGTTTTTCAAGAAAAAATCAGAAAATTTAAAGGTTTTTATATTCAAAAAAGATCTTTAAGAGATTACCAAGTAAATTCTGCCGCAAATGTTTTTGGTTTTATAACTCAAGTTAACCAAAAAATTATAGAAGATAACCCTTATTATAAAAGTGGCGACTTAATAGGCAAACAAGGCGTAGAAGAACAATACGAAAGTATTTTAAGAGGCGTAAAAGGTGTAAAATACATTCAAAGAGATAAATTTAATAGAGATATTGGTCCATATAAAAACGGAATGTTTGATACCATTTCTAAACAAGGTGAAGACATTACTTTAACGTTAGATATCGAACTTCAAAAATATGGAGAACAACTAATGATTAACAAACGCGGTGGAATTGTAGCTATAGAACCAAAAACCGGCGAAATATTAGCATTAGTTTCTGCACCAACATACGACCCATCTTTACTAGTTGGCAGAAACAGATCTAAAAATTATACTAAATTATACAACGATAGTATAGCCAAACCATTATACGATAGAGGTTTATTAGCAGAATATCCTCCAGGTTCTCCATTTAAAATCTTAACCGGATTAATTGGCCTACAAGAAGAAGTTATTGACGAACAAACGAGTTTTATGTGTAGAAGAGGTTTTAGTTACGGCAATCGTTTTATGAAATGTCACGATGTTGGCATGTCTAGATTACATGATGGTATTTACAAATCATGTAATACTTATTTTGCAAATGTTTATAAAAAAACAATTGATAAATATCCTAAAGCTGCTTATGGTGTTGATGCATGGAGCAACCACCTAAAAAGTTTTGGTTTAGGAGATTATATGGGTTACGATTTGCCTCCTGGAAGACGCGGAAATGTACCTACTACTAAACTGTATAACAAATATTACTCAGAAGGAGGTTGGAGAAGCACAACTATTATCTCGAACGCTATTGGGCAAGGCGAGATTTTAATGACGCCTATTCAACTTTGTAATGTAATGTGCGTTGTTGCTAATCAAGGGTATTTTTACACGCCTCATGTTATTAAAAAAATAAAAAACAAAACAATAGATAAAAAATTTACAACAAAACATCAAACAACAATAGACAAACAATACTTTCCTCCTGTTATTGCTGGTTTATATGATGTTTACAATATTGGAACCGCATCTAGATTAAAAGTTGAAGGAATAGAAATTTGCGGAAAAACGGGGACTGCCGAAAACTATACCAAAATAAATGGCAAAAGAGTGCAACTAACAGACCACTCTATTTTTGTTGCTTTTGCACCTAAAGATAATCCTAAAATTGCCATTGCTGTTTTTGTAGAAAACGGTTATTTTGGAGCTAGAATTGCAGGACCAATTGCAAGTTTAATGATAGAAAAATATCTAAAAGGTAAAATATCAAGAACCGATTTAGAAATTAGAATGTTAGATAAAAGTTTAGAAAGCGAATATGCTAAAATGTTAAGCGGAGAAACTTTTTCAATCAATAAATAAAAATGAAAAACCAAGGAGTTCTAAATAATATAGACTGGATTTCTATAATGCTATATTTTATTTTAGTAATTATGGGTTGGTTAAACATTTTTTCTACATCGATTCCATTAGAATTTACCTCTTTTGATTTTGGAGACTATTACGGCAAACAATTAATCTTTATTTTATTAACAATCCCGTTAATTATAATTTTACTTACAATTGATGCAAAAATCTATGAAAATTTCTCTCTTTTTTTCTACGGATTAGGCATTATTCTATTACTTGGGTTATTTGTTTTTGGCAAAACTGTTAAAGGGCAAACAAATTGGTATGGTTTTGGTGGTTTTGGGTTTCAACCTTCAGAATTTGTAAAAACAGCAACATCCTTATTATTAGCAAAATATTTAAGTGATAGCCAAGTTAAACTTTACAAAAGAAAAGATTATTTACGTGCTTTTGCCATAATTGCCTTACCTATTATATTAATATTATTACAGCCAGATGCCGGAAGTGCTATGATTTTTATATCGTTAATTCTTGTGTTAAATAGAGAAGGTTTGCCCGAATGGTTTTTATGGACAGGATTGATAACAGTTGTGTTATTTATTTCTTCTTTATTAGTAGAGCCAATGTATATTATTGCAGGATTTTTATTTTTAATGGGTTTTCATTATTTAAAAACAAGAAGAATTGGCAGAAATATATTAGCTTATTTAATGGTTTTTATTGGCGTTATTATTTTTATATTCTCTGTTGAGTTTGTGTACGAAAGCGTACTCGAACCTCATCAAAAAGATCGTATAAATGTGCTATTTGATAATAATGTAGATTTAAAAAAAGAAGGATACAATCTTAACCAATCTATGATTGCAATTGGCTCTGGCGGATTAACAGGTAAAGGTTTTCTTGAAGGAACTCAAACTAAAGGAGGATTTGTACCCGAACAGCATACAGATTATATTTTTACAACCGTTGGAGAAGAATGGGGTTTTATAGGAAGTACCGTAGTAATTTTGGTGTTTGTAATTTTATTATTGCGTATTATTTATTTAGCAGAACATCAAAAAAGTGGTTTTGCAAGAATTTATGGTTACTGTGTTGCCACAATACTTTTTACACATTTTGCCGTAAATATAACTATGCTAATAAAGCTTTTTCCAACTATTGGAGTACCATTGCCCTTCTTTTCTTATGGAGGGTCTAGTTTATGGGCTTTTACAATAATGTTATTTGTTTTTCTAAAATTAGATGCTAATAAAGTAAATGAATGGTAATTTAATCAAACAACCATGATTTATAATTAGCTAGATTCAAGTTATCCCAGAAACTTTAAAAGCAAACGATTATAATTTAAAGCAATTTACCAAGAAAGTATAATTTACCAATAAAAAATGTAAATAATGCGAATCAAGGGTTGAAATACTTATTATTGTGCCGTTAGGCACTAAATATTGGTTAAAAAAGAATCTGGATGAATTTGGCGTGCCGTAGGTACGCAACTTTTTATAGGAATCTATTGCTGTCGCAATAATCTACGGCACGCTAATACATTTTAAACTGAATTACTATCGATATTTAGTGCCTAATGGCACATTTGAACTCTTGTTCACATAAATAAATAATTTTTATAAGAATAACGTTGTATGCATTATTTTATTTATTAATATTGTTATAATTAAATT
>Ga0209284_10001114_pt1 | contig 42373 bp, 27 predicted proteins | sample FRY03_FD_187211 | JGI IMG/M metagenome (GOLD analysis project Ga0209284, IMG submission 187211) | Freshwater microbial communities from Lake Fryxell liftoff mats and glacier meltwater in Antarctica - FRY-03 (SPAdes) (version 2) | ecosystem: Environmental > Aquatic > Freshwater > Ice > Glacier... | reverse complement strand
ATCATCATCGGCATCTCCGATACATCCTGCCAATGTCTGTGTCGCTAATAATACTGTCACTGTATCCCATGAGGCATATCCGAACAGGCTCGGGGTCAAGGCAATCGCAGCAGCGCAATTATCATTGATTAGACCTGAGCAAGAAGCTGGCGCTGTGAACAATGCACTCTGTGTAGCTGTGCATCCTGCATCAGCAGTGAAAGCAGCCGTTACATTCACCGCATTCCCATCAGAGGTCAATCCTGTCAAGGTCACCGTCTGTGGACTGCTTGTGATGGAGAAACTCTGTCCATTGACCTGCAATAATCCTGTTGCTGGAGCATTGGTATAGCTCACTGTCACATCATTTGAATAGGTATTCGTAGCTGGATTGCATGCCGTCTGATTCCCTCCATTTGCTATCGCATCTATGGAGCAAGAGCATGATACAGGCGCTGTGAACAATGCACTCTGTGTAGCTGTGCATCCTGCATCAGCAGTGAAAGCAGCCGTTACATTCACCGCATTCCCATCAGAGGTCAATCCTGTCAAGGTCACCGTCTGTGGACTGCTTGTGATGGAGAAACTCTGTCCATTCACCTGCAATAATCCCGTTGCTGGAGCATTGGTATAGCTCACTGTCACATCATTCGAATAGGTATTCGTAGCTGGATTGCATGCCGTCTGATTCCATCCGTTTGCTATCGCATCTATGGAGCAAACAGCTGCTGGACTAGCCTTCACGATGAACAGTCCATCCTCAATGGAACTGATGATGATATTCCCACTGTTGAAGTATGGATAGTTACTCCATGCTCCATTGAATTGGGCTGAATTGCTTGAAGGATACACATCGAAAAATCCGACTTCTGTCAAGCTTGCAGTTGAGACATTGGAGATATCTATTACGCGCAATCCACCTCGGTAGTTGGCCTGATAGAGTGTGTCTCCTTTGACATAGTTATTATGATCGATAGCCGCAATCGAACTTTGAAAATATCCAAGGAGTACAGGAGTATCTAGGTCTTGACAATTCCAGATATAGGTCCTTGTATTATGTCCATTATTCTGCTCATCCAACTCATCATTCATAAAGAAGTACTGATGATCCTCAGTCAGCCAACCTTGGTGAGCGTAACTGCTGCCTGCATAAACAGTTCTGGAAATCTGCTGGGGATCCGTCTTGTCTTGCACATCTACGATGGTGAAGGTGTCCTCGTTGGACGCAAATGCGATTTCTTTACCTTGGTAGGTAACATCTGGTCCGTTATATACGACCACCTGTGCATCATGGGTATATGCATCCGCATCGAATCCTGGTCCGGATTGAACTGGAAGGAGCGGATTCTGGATATTCACAATGTGCAATCCTCCTGAGGCTTGATTGGAACCTACGAGATAGGCGAAACCTGTGGCCTCATTAATCACAATATTATGTGCGCTTGTCACACCGTTATAATGCGCTGTATTGGAGAAAGTCTGTGGAGTGGTCACTGTCCTTAAGAGGGTCAAATCGAAGACCTGCATTCCATGAGCTCCAACGTTATCAGCAACTATGAACGCATAGTTATTATAGACCTTGATATCTCTCCAGATATTCGAACTAGAATGTGTTGGGAGTTTTCCAAGATATCTTGGGTTCAATGGATCAGATATATCAATGAAGGCTGTGCCATTGGTCATTCCGAATAAGGCGTATTCCTTATTGTCCAATGGATCAGTCCAACCCCAGATGTCATTTCCTTCAACGCCACCAGCAGCTCCCATCTCTGCCAAGGTCAAATGTCCCTGGAGATCATAATTATTACATGGATAGATTCCAGCAAAACCACCAACACACGGGGTGTTTGAACCAATCAGGGTAGAGAAAGAGTATGGGCCTGACCAAGAACTTTCATCTCCAGCTCCACAAATTGTTCTTACGTAGAATTGATAATTCGAAGCCTCCGTGAGGCCCATGAGATTGTAGGGCTTGGATGTAAAACTAGGAACGAGGGTTCCAGATCCTAGTGAAAAACCGGTAGCTCCCCACTCAATCTCCCAGGTGCCAGCGCCAGCGTTCTCTGTCCAATTCAAAGCAGCCGATGAAGTAGTAATAGCGCTTACAATACCTGCTGTAGGAGATGCACATGTCACGAATGAACGGCATATTTCCACTCTTACATAGTCGATAGACATATCCCCTCTGAAACCAGTGCCAGTACCCTTTTGCTGGAATCGCACATAGATAGTTTGACCTGCATATGCATCAAGATCGACTCCTATCGGAGTCCAAGGGTCGCCAGCAGCTGTCTGAATTTGCCCTGAGTAAGCGAAGACAGTCGTAAATGGGCCAGCTACGTTGGTTCCGACACCTACCTTTAGTGTTCCCATATCGGGCCCGAAGGCATGCATGTAGAACGACAATTCAACTTCTCCCGTAGATTCGGTCAAATTGATAGCGGGTGATATCAGGTTTGCCGTTGCACTAGAATTACCGGATGATTCGAAATTCGTGTAGCTATTTGCACCTCCGCTGAAGCCTGAGTTAGGTCCAGTCCCTGCAGAGCCAGCATCTCCTGGGACCTCCCATGTGCCATTTGTACCTGGAGCAAAAACATTTCCTGTCCAGCCGCCTATGGCATCAAATTCTTCAGTAAAAACGTGAAAGGCCTCATTTCCGCCAGCACAACTCACTCCATTGATTGGATCAAGAGAGGAATTAGCAGTCGCAAATCCAAAAGGTCCGGACCAAGAACTCTCCTCTCCGTCACAATCGGCTCGCACATAGTAGGCATAGCTTGTGATTGCTGTTCCTTGAGTCCAGGTATATGAATTCGTTACATTCTCATGGGTTGGGGTGCCACTTGGTGAGAAAGGTGTTGCTCCAATCTCGATATCCCATGCCAAAGCAGAGCCATTCTCTGTCCAAGAAAGAACTGCGCCAGCACCCGTAAAACCGCTTGCGTTCAGAGCAGTCGGATGTGGACAAGTCGATACAGGTCCTAGGCAGAACTCTAAGGCCCAAGAATTCAATTGTCCTCCATCCACATTTGCATTGTCGGCAATCGTAAGGGTCCAAGTCCCCGCTGCTGCTTCGCCATTGAAGGTAGAGAGCAATCCGAGCGGTTGATACGCTGCTCCATCAGTGTATGGACATGGCAGTGTTCCCGAGGCTGCGCCATCATCGAATTCGATGTCGAAATTGTCTAAAGAGCCACATTGATTGGCCACGAGCGTTACGACTGTCCCAAGGGGACTTGTCAGGGTCATAGAAAGATTACCAACATAGCTGTGAGTACCGCTGAGATTCCTCACGTTGAGGTCAAGTATCGCACCGTTACTCACCTGTACCAATGTAGAGGTCACTGTGGGTGTACCTGAAGCTGAGATTACTTTTGGAACATCAGTGCTTGCAATGGTCGCACAATTAGCAGTTGTGAATGAAAAGGTAGAAGAGAAGGGAGCGGCAGCGCAGTTATTGGAGCCTTGTACTCTCCAGAAGTAGGTCGTGTTAGACCCCAGTATAGTCGAAGTATAGCTATTCGCAGTGAGACCGGTTGCATTATCCACTATCGATGCAAAGCCAGCGTCAGTTGCGATGTCTATGCTGTACTGCAGTCCTTCGCCTGTGATTGCGCTCCAATCAAAAACGGTGGGTGACGCAACATCTGTAGCAGCATCTGCTGGAGCTGAAAGTGCCACGGCTCCACTTGGAGCATTTGATACGATTAATGTTAGGTCTACCGTCTTGGTACCAGAGCTGCTCGTCCCGGATAAGGTAATGGGATAAGATCCTGGCGTAATAGTAGATGTATTTGATATCGTCAAGACACTAGAACCAGGAGTCGATGCTGGATTGCTGCTGAATGAGCCTGTTGCAGAGCCAGGGAGCGCTGTGAAAGAAAGGCTTACCGGGACCGTATACGAGCCGACCTGTGTAATCGTAATCGCATAAGTCGCATCATTGGGACTACAGATGCTCTGTGTAGCAGCTGAGACAGAAATGAGAAAGTCATCTGTAAGACCGTTCTGAATCTCAAAATTAGCATTGGAAATATCGTAGAATATATTGTTAGCGGCTCTTACCATCACCCGGGCTGTGGTAGTCGGAGTGTTAGGAGCTGTCAGGGTATGTGAGCCATCATTGGCAACGCCCGCAGCAAGAACTGTAGGATAGGTGAAGCCACCGTCCGTAGAGAGTAGAATGTCGACTAAAGCGCAGTTTATTGGCGCTTGGTTTGTATTCTGGACATCCCAAGTAACGGTCTCGTTGGTGAAGCCAGTCCAGACAATACCTGCGGTGCTTGGGTCCGATACCAAGAAAGGGCCAGCTCCAGCTACTGTGGTCACCGACATCAAATCACTTGAGGTACAGCCAGCCATGCTGTTATTATCTCTGACCGTGAAGGAAAACTCCATAGGTCTCCCAATTGACGGTAAGACTTCAAATGTGGGGGTGATATTATTCACCACAGCGCTTAGGTTCGGCATATAGCGTTCTGGAACAGAGACTGGAATCAAGGATCTGAACATAGGCCCGACTGCTCTGGTTGGTGTCGGTGCTGAAGTTGTATTGGGATTCTCTGGGTCATTCTGCTCCCAACAATAGGTGAGGAGTAGGTCATCAGGATCGCTGCCTGTCCCTTGCAGCTTAAAGGGTGTGGAAATAGGAATAAAATAGTCAAGACCAGCATCAGACGATGGTCCAGCATTGCCAGAACTAATCAATTCAGCACATCCAGATGCATTGCCTCCATTTACCGAAGCAACGATGTCCCTGATGTTTACATAGGCGAAGTAGTCATCGCTGTTACTCTGCACATTTGCAGCGCAAATACCTGCATAACCCATGATCGTGCTTGCACTGCCGGGTTCTACTTCTGTCGTTCCACTTCCTGATCGACAGCTAGAACTACTCTGTGTGTGATATCCTCCGAATTGGTGGCCCATCTCGTGCGCTACATAGTCGATATCAAAAGGGTCACCTATTGGATTAGACCGTCCAGTGTACCCTCTTCCTTTGTGGGTTCCCGATTGACTGACCGCCAGACACACACAATTAATACATCCGGCATTTCCTCCACCTGAGGTATTGAAGTTGTGCCCGATATCATAATTGGCTACGCCTATCTGCGTATCAATAGTCTGAGCAGTGGTCGTATTATACTCTCCATTCCAAGGGTCTGTTGCTGCAACAAGATAGATGATCAGATCATTATTGGGAACGAATTGCATGGTGACTCCTAGGTCTCTTTCAAAGACTCCGTTCACCCTGTTCATGGTCACTGTCATTGCCGCTTGAACGATGGCCTTATCAGAGGCAGTATTACCTGTGGTCCCTCCAGCCTGGCTGATGTGATACTGAGCGTATTCACCTGTACATGATTGCGCTAGTCTATATCTTCTCAGATTACAATCTCCGAGAGGTCCAGGCATTTGCTGAACTTGATTGGATCTCTCCATTTCATTAGTCTCCTCGCTCGTCAAACACTCGAATCCAGGCTCTGAAGAAGTAATCTCAGAGCGGAAGTATGACATGTAGAACTCATTATCTGTTGTGATCGGATCTATGTAGACTGTACTGTGCCTAGCCGAAAGGATCATTCCACTGAAACCGAAATATGGGGAATAGGTGATTCTGATATCGGCTGTGGGGTCATCCAAGCCTTTTCCGATAAACGTTTTTATTTCTGGGTATTTTCTGGCCAGCTCAGGGTGCAATATCTCTGCTTCCTGTAAGAAGAATCTCTCATCAGCACCATCAGGCATAGGAATCAACAAGGTGGGTGCAATACTCCTGTCCGAAGAAAACCTAGCTTGGGCACTTTCAGTCAAGTTCAAGAAAGCCACCACATCCAATGAACTGGTCCTGAAGGTTTCTGGCACAGTTACACGATCCTTTAAAGCGGACCTGAAATCAGAAGTATTTGCGTCAGTCCAGATAGGCTCTTGACCTGAAGAAGTCAAAGCGATTATCATGAAGAGCGTCAATAGGAAATGGATAAAACATCTAGTCATTTTCAATCAATTATCTTTTCTAGATTCCAGAAATGGTTGAAATCAAGGCTTGAGTGGAGCCATCATTCACCAAATCACTTTGGACATAAATCAATGTCAAAGGTAGGAGTCTTGCATCGAAATAAAGTTGTGTTGGTCAGCAGATTGAGTATGAATTGGGAGATTTGACTGTACCGTTCTTCAAGCCACCTTTTCTCCATAGATTTAATAATGACGTGTTTTCACAGGGCTTTAGAGCCACCTGGTCAAGTAAAATCAGCATTGTAATTCTCAAGCGAGGCTGAAGTATACAGAACATCCAGCCATTATGCTAACTGTCTTTACTGCACAAAAAAGCCCCTCCGCTGTATACGGAAGGGCTTTGAATAGGTTTCTTAGTGGATACCTTATCTCACATTGACTTTCAATACTTGGCTTTCACCTGCTTGAGTGAGTCTAACAAGATAAAGCCCTGAATGCAATGCTGTCCTTGGACTTACCTTGAACTGTGTGTTTCCTTTGACAGGAACTAAGGCAGTATAGACCACTTTTCCAGTGATGTCCATAACCTCAATATTCATATTACCTGCCATGTCATTGGCTGATTCTATGCTGATCATAAACTCAGAACCATCATTAGGATTAGGATACAGCGTGTAACTGTTTGTCTCCTTGTCCAAAGATTTTTTAGCTGTTACTAGCTCTTCTCCATTGTTCACTAAAGGTGGCGATACTAGGGTGATAGGGCAAGAAATCGAATAGTCTCCCGTCTGTCCTCCTGCTAATGCTCTTACTTCCACATTATATGTTGTTCCAGCAATGAATGGTAGACCGGTCGTATGGAAGGCGAATGAGATGCCGCTCTTCACTTCTGACATCGGTGTTCCACCCAAGCTCGGTGTGAACTTGAATTCATATTGGCTAGCACCAACTACTGTGTTGGCCAAAATGAAGTTCGACTGAGGATAGAGGTATGTACCTCCGCAATACGGGGGTCTAACTCTGGTGTCCTCTGGCTGTGTCTGCATGAAGATGGTACAAGGCGCTCCAGGAGCAGTCCATATTCCTGCTATCAATGCTTCTACGCTCACAACATACGACTGACCATATTGAAGTCCACTCCCAACACTTCCAACGGTATAGAGGCCCAGTGAATAATTATTCGAGGTCTTTACCAATGAAGGGCCGCCTAAGCTCGGTGCGAAGCTGAACCTATACTGACTTGCTCCATACATGTATACAGACTGAATCTGATCAGCTAGGTAGTAATCCGTGACACCAGAGCAATACTGAGGCTTTAAAGTAGCGGTAGGAGCCGCTCCCAAAGTCACCGTGCACACCGTACCGAACCCACTCCAATAAGCGAATAAGGACCCATTGGCAGGAACTCCCACTAAGTGTTGTACAGAGACATCATATGTCTTTCCGTACTCCAGTCCAGCATTCACCAATTGGAAGTAAAATCCGTCTTCAACAGGCTGTTGGATGGTCACATCCAATGGTCCTCCTTGCTCTTGAAAGCGGAATCCATATCCAATAACACCTACAACGGGGTTAGCATAAAGCTGCCCTTGGTTATCTCGTTCAGCATAAATCGTCTGAGCAAGGGATGCAGCTGTGATGCCGCATGAAGAACCGTAAAGTTGGCAATCTTCGAAGGTCTTTACCATAACCTGAACATCTGTCGAAGCTGAGGCACCTGTTGCCGCATCATAGACTCTGAAATAGTATTCAGTTCCTGGTGTCAGCGCAGTATTAGCATATCGCTCAATGGCTCCTGCTCCATAGACATTCGAACAAGCTAGGGATGTCCCAGCGCATGCAGAGAACAGCTCAATAACAACATCATAACCACTAGCTGGGTCTTTAGCAAGAACTACATCATTTGATGAGAGGGCTGTAAAGCGGAACCATACATCATCATCAGCATCTCCTGTGCAACCTGGAAGGCTTTCACTCGCTCCGAGTGCATAAGACTCCCATGAGCCTATACCGAATACACTTGGAGTAATCTCCACAGCATCAGCGCAATCTTCATTGGCTGCACATATACTGAATAAGGAATTGACGCCAGGTGAACCACCAGCGGCAACTTCTTGCCAGTTGGATCCTGTAGTTGAATTGTCAGCATTGATATCAATCACATGAAGAGATGCATCATTTCCAGCTGCTCCATTGCTATCAGAATATGACACCTCATCTATGGTGTTCGCTCCATCTGTCAATGTCAATGTACCTAGTGTATTACCCAAAGTGTTAGAACCGCTTCCATTTGTATAATCAGGAGTGAATCCACATGCAGGGTTGAAAGGTGCTGTTCCATTATCTCCTAGAGCTATGGTGAGACACTCTCCTACCAAAATGTCTGGTGTGCCTATTGGGAAGGTATACTTTAAACCAGCATTGTACAAGATTTCAAATCCTACTAGGGCTTGGTCCGTTAATCCACTATTGCAGATTTCTATCCACTCATCATCTGTTCCTGATGTGTTATACATGATTTCAGAGATAACCAGTTGAGCCAGAGGGTCACATGTAACACCTGTCACAGTTTCCTCAAATGAACACGCTGAGTTGCTCACCGTCACGGTGAATGAAGAAACAGATTCCAAGGCAGTCACAGTAAATGTCCCAGCAGTACCAGCAGTGATAGTTGTCGCTGACTGGCTTGAAGGCGCAGGCACAACACTTATAGTAAGATCTTCAGATTCCAAAGATGCATCATAGCTGAATGAGGCAGTATATGTGTCAACTCCTGCAGTATTAGCATCACATGACACAGCATCCTGCAGCAATGAAGCGGTACAAGCAACAGCAGAAGAACCGCAGATGTTCAGGTTATCAAAACCACCTACTTGTCCTCCACCGTTCTGGAAACCATAAAGGATGAATTGGGCTGATGTAGAACTTCCTGTCAACGGAATGCTCAAAGTAACGTTGGTCCAACCTCCGCTTCCTTGAGAAAGTGCATCCAGACTTGATTGATCATTCACTACTTGGGTACCTCCATCAACAGAGTACTTATATCCTAGATGGTCTGTTAAATTATATGCAATAGTATAATACCAGAAGGAAACATTTAAGGAACTGTATGTTCCTGCTACAAGGCTGATGTTATAGGTCAACTCATGGTCAAAAGCTCCTCCACCATTCGTGTTGTCCAAGTCTTCCATTCCCCAGAATTCTATTCCATCCTGAGCTGCGGCAATGCCACCAATACTTGATTGTATCGCCCAGGTATCATTAGAGACATCATAAGTCGCAGGTGCTATTATGTTAGCAACCGAGTTGACCTCAAATGGATCGAAAACAAGCGATGTCTCTCCAAGGCCACAACTCGATGTAGGGATTGGAACACATACAGGAGAATTCTGGGTCGCTGAAAGAGTACAAAGTGAATTGGTCAACGCTACTGTGACATCTGTTCCTTCAATACCACTTACTGTGATGGTTCCTGATGTTCCAGCCGTCACTGTCATTGTAGCAGATGTTCCGCCTGTAACAGTTACAGCCAGATCATTAATCTCCGTAGTTGCATCGTAGTCGAATGTGGCAGTGTAAGGGTCATTAGAACCTCCAACGTTTGAATCGCATGTAGCGCCTGTTGCGCTCAAGGTGGTCGTGCAAACCACACATGAAGAAGTCACTGGAGATCCGACTGAAGGACAAACATCCGAAACAAGCACGAAGTTGTCTAGTGTCCAATCACTGTAACCATTCACGCCATCATCATTGTATTGGATACCGATGAAGATTCCTGAAGAACCTGCCACTGATGTCATATCAAAAGATAGGCCTGTTCCACTTCCTATGATTGTTCCAGCCGAGGTCCATGTAGCGCTTGAAGGACATAGAACTGAACCATAATCTGTGGAATACTGAAAATTAAGATCCGTAATTCCGAAGGACTCGGTAGCATCCAATGTCATACTGAGCGCAGTAGCTGAACTTGCATCCAAAGGGCCGTAGACCAACCATGTATCTACAAGGTCTGTACACCCACTGCAGAATCCATTGGCTGTATAGCCTGTTGGACCTACAGCTGTCCACTCGCCATTATTCCCATCGGTAGCAGCTGGATTATTATCTGTGGTGACGACTTCCCATACAGGAGCTGTAGGGCAAGGCTGAGGTCCATCATTATCGGTGATGGTCATCTGATGCTGAGCATTGATACCTATTGAAGGGCTGAAGCCACCAGTAACACTAATGATATCGAAAATGGCGAATTCATCTGCCTCTACCAAAGCATCATCTGTGCTGAAGAATACGGTCATACATTGATTCGCAGACGAAGCAGCTGGGAAGGTCAAGGTATAAGGGAAGCTTATAGGTGTCCCTGCGGCTCCATTATCAAAGTCATTTCCATTTATCGCATCACTGATGAAGAATAAATCCAAAGCAGCGTCAGTGGCAATTAATGAACTTGGATTGGTTATGGCCGCGCAGACGTCTACTGACGTTCCACCTTCAACAGCTGTTGAAGTGACTAAAACGAATTGCACCGAAGTCGGAAGAGGATCGCAAGAAGGTGAAGTAGCCGTGGCGTTAAGATTACAGTCAGGGGCTAGAGTCACTGTTATCATGACATCAGTTCCTTCGTTGACACCAGTAACGGTGATGGTACCTGATGCTGAAATAGTTGCTACGTCTGGCGTTCCAGAATCTGTTGAGACAGAGAAAGAACCTGATTCAGATCCTATATCGAAAGTGAAGGTAGATGTATATGTATCAGTTCCAGCAGTCACTGCATCGCAAGTAGCAGAACTAGAGGATAGAGTTGCTGTGCAAGCGGGCGGAGGGCAGTTTGGTGCTACTCCGAAGCCGGCAAGTCCTGCTGCTCCCAATCCTGATCCTGGTGTTGCATTAGCAACAAACGAGAATCTGACAGCAGGGTCAGTGAAGGCTGCTCCAAATGCAAAGGAATTTACGAATGCACAAGTGACTTCAATATTCTGATTTGCGGTGCTTGGTGAACCTCCAGAAGGAGATGGCCAGCTGGTAATTGGATCTGAGCCTGGAGTTCCAAAGGTATCCTGTATAACTCCATTGAGACGAATCTCTAAAGCATCATCTCCATTGAAACCAAAATTAAATGACACGAAAGTCACAGAACTAAGACCGTTATTGACCAGATATGTTCCGATGTCAGCTGTTCCAATGACTAATACAGCCTGTGATGCAAGAGTTCCAGTACTCACATTAGCAGCGGTAAGCTGGCTCAATGCGCCTCCATTAGTACCTTGGAACACCGTTAACGGAGTAGCAGCAAAGTTGATTGTAGCCCCCGTATTATTATACAATTCGATTCCCTTTGGGGCGGTCCCACTGTTAGTCTCGATGTATTGACTAATGATCAATTGTCCGAAGGACATACTACTGATCATTATGAAAGTCAGCAACGTAAATATGATTCTCATGGAATGGATTTTAAATTATTCGTGCCACAAAGGTATTCATCGAAGAATTATGTTAGTTCACCGAAGTTTAAATTCATGTGAAATCTAAGGTAAAGTTGACTTAGTTATTAACCAATGTCAAGCCAATCAACGGTTTTTTGTTGATAAACCAGTATTTATACCTAGCTTTCTTTTTATGGAGGGGGAACAGGGTCAGGGTACAATTCGACCCTGAAATTCACTGAAATCAGAGGATCTCAGCTACGATACGCTCGATGCTATAGCCTTCTGCCTCGGCCTTGTAATTGCGCACCAACCTATGCCTGAGGACAGATGTGGCCACTGCTTGAACATCCTGAATATCTGGAGCATACTTACCTCGCATGGCTGCGTGGGTCTTTGCTCCGAGAATCAAGTATTGACTGGCTCGCGGACCTGCACCCCATGAGACATATTTCTCAACGATTTCAGGAGCCATACCTCTGCCTGGTCGAGTTCTGGAAACTAGTCCTACGGCATATTCAACCACATTATCAGTCACAGGAATCTTACGGATCAGGTCTTGAAAGAAGATGATTTCTTCTTTATTCAAGATAGAATTCACTTGAGCTTCTATTCCGCCTGTGGTTCCTTTAACTACTGCTACTTCTTCATCATAGCTCGGATAATCTACCCAGATATTGAACATGAATCGGTCAAGCTGCGCTTCAGGTAATGGATAGGTTCCTTCTTGTTCTATAGGGTTCTGTGTTGCCAAGACGAAGAAGGGTGCATCCAACTTATATCGGTGTCCTGCTGCTGTGACCGACTTCTCTTGCATGGCCTCAAGCAAGGCTGACTGTGTCTTAGGCGGAGTTCTGTTTATCTCATCAGCTAGGATGATGTTAGCGAAGATGGGGCCTTTAATGAACCTGAATTCCCTATTCTCTCCCAATATTTCTGACCCTACGATGTCAGATGGCATAAGGTCTGGCGTGAATTGGATCCTCTTGAAACTCAATCCTAATGCTTCAGAGACTGTACTGATAAGAAGGGTCTTTGCTAATCCTGGGACTCCTACCAAGAGTGCATGACCTTTGCTGAATATTGCATTCACCAATAACTCGACTACGTCATTTTGCCCAATGATAACCTTAGATATCTCTTTGCGCAATTCAAGTTGCTTCTGTACAAAAAGGTCGATGGATTTAGCTTCGCTCATAGCTTATAGAAAGTGTTCTTTAATATCTTGGTAGGTGGCCCGAAAGTAGCCCTTTATTCAGCTGGATGCCAATCATGCTCGAATTCGCATTCATTCAAATCACCGTCTAATCTGATGTAAGTGGTCTTTATATACTTTTCCAACCACGTAGAAACGGCTTCATCACTCAAACCCCTTCTGGTCATTTCTTGAAGAAGTTGGTAATCATCCTTCATGTTTGCTCTATGCGGCTCAGAACGATACCGGAGTTTCACTATTCTATATGCCTGATCCCCTGCGGGTGACCTCATGATCACCGGGGCCGACATCTCTCCCACTTCCAACTTATCTACTACCAAGAACAATTGCGGATCCAGCTCATCTACTGGAAAGCGTATGCTCCCTGTGTTAGGATTGATGATGATACCGTTATTATTCTTAGTCGATTCTTCATCTGAATAGGTCAATGCCGCCTGCTGGAAGGTCAATGAATCCGAAGTAATCAGTTCAGCGATCTTCTCCAATTCTACTTTTGCCTCCTGCAAATCAGCTGAACTAAGTTTGGGTTTAATCAATATGTGGCGTGCATTATAGAGATCGCCTTTGCGCTCTTTCATTTGCATGAAGTGATATCCGAAGTCGCTTTTGAACACTTTAGAGACTTCTCCCTCTTTCAAGTTATAGGCTATTTGCTCGAATTCGGTGACCATGCGACCACGTCCAACCAATCCAAGCTCTCCTCCCTTCACTGCTGAACCTGGATCCTCGGAATAAAGCACAGCGAGTGTCTCAAAATCCTTGCCGGCCAAGACCTCATCTCTGAATCCATTCAAGCGGTCTTTGACACGCTGTATCTCTGAATCGGAGGGTTCTGGCTTGATGACTATCTGGCTCACTTCCACTTCTGAGTCTATGAGTGGGATACTGTCTGCCGGAATCGAAGCATAGAATTCTTCAACGTCTGAAGGAGTAATCCTGAGTCCTGCTGTGATTCCTTGTTGAACTTGCTGTACCATCAATTGTTCTTCCAAAGCATCATGGAACTCTACCCTGATCTCAGCGATAGATTTCCCATAGTATGATTCCAGGTTCTCTTCTCCGCCTAATTGCTCAGCGAACATGGCCACCCTTCTATCCAGCTCTGATTGGACTTGATCTTCTCCTACCTCAACACTGTCTATGCGGGCGCGGTGCAAGAGTAATTTCTCGAATAGGATAGACTCTAGGACTTGACAATCCATATCTGCGCTAGGTTGATATCCACTTTGAAGTAGTTGACCTTTCTGAATCTCAATATCGCTGAGGAGAATGGTCTCGTTTCCTACTACGGCCATCACAGCGTCCAAGGTCTGATATTCCTTCTGAGCTGACATCACCAGACTGCATAGCAGGCTAATAGATACTATAATCGACTTTGTCATCATTCTTTAATCTTGATCTCTCCTTTCTCCAATGCTTCTTGGAACAACTCGCTCCTCATTTTTTCTAAGAGTGCTAATTTTCTTTGGTTGATCAATGTATTCCTGATCCTCTCTTTCTCGAACTGGAAGGGTGAAGTTCCATCTTTATGATTGAATTCGTAGATATGGAAGAGGTGCATGTTGCCCTCTTTTTCTACTTCTATATAATTCCCTTTGGTCAGTTTCCTTTCAAAGTCATCCAGATCTATCGGAAGATCCTTGAGGATGGCTTCGATAATGATCCATTCCCTGGGTTTGTCAACGAATTTAGATGCAAATTCTCCCGCTCTTGCTGCCAGATCCAGACTGTCCTTCTCTGAGTAATCCCTGAACTGCTTGCTGATTTTATCTATTTGTTCAAGGTCTGATGGAAGCTCCATATACCTCATCCTAACCACGAAATCCCTGAGTATGAAGTTCTTCTTATTGGCTTCATAATAATGCTTCATCTGCTTCTCGGTCACCGCTGTGTCCAGCTCTTGTCTGACCAATTGGTTCTCGTATTCATAGATGAGAAGATCATTCTTATACTCTTCGATCATAGCCTTGAACCGGCCGTCATCTTCTATATTGAACTGAGCTTTATGAAGGACTACTTGTTCTTTGACCCAGTTATTGATAACCGTCTTAGCGCGCTTCAATGAATCCTCACTGCTTGATGCAGCAGGAATCTGAGACGCTAGGTCTTTCTTAAAAAGGTAGGCATCGAAAACCTGCGCCACATATTCCTCCTCTGGAGCAGTCTCCTTGCAGGAATGGAATCCAAGAAAAAACAGGCCTAAAAGGGCCCAAATGAAGATATGATCAGTTCTGAGCTTAGTCAATGCTATGGAGAACGGCTTTATCAACGTCAACAGTATACTTAGCTCTCAGTTCGGTAATCCATTCTTTTTCCAATTGGTTCTGATAAGCTGCCGTTACCAAGCCCTTGATCTTCTCAAATGGTTTCTGACTCGGCTCAAGTACTTCTTGAACATTCATGAATACGAAGTTCCCATCCAATTCATGGATATCAGAAACACCGGTCTTGAATGGGATTTTCCCTGAGATCTCTTGATCCTGAGTCTCCAAGGTACTGCTGATGATGGTCAATGCAAGCTGGGTCTCCTTATTCACTTCTTGCTCTATCAGCTCATTGGACTTGCCGGCTAAGACCATTCCTCTCACTTTATCAGCTGTAATCCTGTCATTGCAACGATATACTGGCCCTTGGACGCGCTGCTCATACATGAACTCTCCTAGATGTTCGTTATAGTATTTCCTGAGGCCTGCACTGTCCTCAACAGCCTTGGACCAAACTTTTTTATCTGTCAATTCAAAGAGCAATATCCCATCTCTGTATTCCTTCATCAAGGACTTGAATTCATCATGCTTGCCTTCCAAGCGGGCATCTTCATAATCTACTACTGACTTATCCATGAATAACTCATACCTGTTCTTGAAATAAGTGTCTAAGCTCTTCTCAGGAGAACGCCCTTGGGTGGCACGTAAGAATTGGATAAGGTCATTCTGACTGTACTTAGTCTTACCTATCATGAATACTGGTTTCTTCATTTTCGCAGTATTCTCAGGTCTCCATGTTCCTATGAGAATGGTTGAATCCATTTTTGCCCGAACAGGTGAAAGGACTTTAGGGTATTCCTTGAATCCATATTCTTTCTTGACCTTGTTTACGAAGGAACGTGTACTCACCTGAGAACGCACATCACGTGAAACTTTAGACTGTATGTCCTTTACCACCTCATCATAGGCTGCTAGTGGCTTGTAATCCAAACGCTTGATGATATGCCAACCGAATTTTGTACGAACGGGCTCGCTCACATCTCCACTGTTATTCAGACCAAAGGCAGCTTCTTCGAATTCACTGACCATCTTTCCAGTCCCGAAGAATGGAAGTTCTCCTCTGCTACGCGCACTGGATTTATCATCAGAGTACTGCACTGCAAGATTTCCGAAATCTCCGCCTGCCTTAACCTGCTCATAAATCTCCTTGATCTTTTGTTCAGCTTTTTCTTGAAGCTCTGGGCTATCTTGATCTGTAGATTTCACCATGATGTGTGCGACTTGGATCTCACCACGGGCTGGCCTCTTGCTATGTACTTTCAAGATATGATATCCAAAGCGTGTCCTTACGATTCCAGAAACATCACCTGGAGGTGTATTGAATGCCGCATTCTCAAATGGGTATACCATCTGCAATGCTGTGAAGAAACCTAGGTAACCATCATTGCTCTTTGCTGATGGATCTTCAGAGGAATTCCTTGCTAGTTTCCCGAAATCAGCATCGGACTTCATGCCCTCAGACCTCAATGACTGGATTTTCTTGTATGCAGCCAAGGTATCTGCTGGAGAAGCATCTTCATCTACCGTGATGAGGATATGGCTGGCCTCTACTTCGGTCTTCATGCGCTCATAAGCTTCATGCAGAAGTTCTTCTTTCTTTACGTTATCAACTAGATATGGACGGGATAGTTGTTTGCGATAACCTGCAAGTTCAGTTGTGAATTGGGAAGCTGTATCCAATTTCAATTTCTCAGCCTCACGGACTTTCAACTTAAAATTGATGAAGAGCTCTAGATATTCATCCAAGGCAGCCGTGGTAACGACCGAGTCCCGATTGTTCTTCTTGTAGATATTCTCGAATTCTTTCTTGCTGATCGGCTGCCCATCAATGGTCATGATGGTAGGCGAATCTTGGGCTTGTGATCCTATGCTGATAGTCATACCGAAGATCAGGAGGAAGTAGAAAAACTTATTCATTTTATAGATGTCTGAGATAATAGATGATGCCCAAGGCAAAAAACATTCGAATCTGTCTCCGTTTTCTAAGAGGCTGACAAAAATAGCTTTCTGCTAGCTTATCGGAAACTGTAATTAGGAGCTTCTCTTGTAATGGATACATCATGAGGGTGACTTTCCTTGACCCCAGCGCTTGTGATGCGGATGAAACTGCTCTTTCTCAATGCTTCCAGATCCTTAGCTCCGCAATATCCCATCCCTGCTCTTAAACCGCCTATCAATTGATACATGACCTCTGAGACCGAGCCTTTGAAAGGGACTTTACCTGAGATGCCTTCAGGAACGAACTTACTTATGTCTTCTGTGTTATCTTGGAAATATCTGTCCTTGGAACCTCGCTGCATGGCCTCAATAGATCCCATTCCGCGATATGCCTTGAATTTCCTTCCTTCATAGATGATGGTCTCACCCGGAGACTCTTCTACTCCTGCCAGCATGGAACCTACCATGATGGAACTAGCTCCTGCGGCAAGTGCTTTGACCAGATCGCCTGAATACCTGACTCCGCCATCTGCGATGATAGGAATATCATAGCCTGCTAGTGCTTCTGCGACATTGAACACAGCTGTCAATTGAGGAACTCCAACTCCAGCGATCACACGTGTGGTGCATATAGAACCTGGGCCTATTCCCACTTTTACGGCATCAGCCCCAGCATCAGCGAGGTACTTAGCTGCATCAGCTGTAGCTATGTTGCCTACCACCACATCTACGTGTTTCATGAGGCTTTTCAACTCTTTGAGGATTGATACGACTCCTTGAGTATGGCCGTGGGCTGTGTCTATGACTATGGCGTCAGCTCCTGCTTCTATCAAGGCTGCAGCTCTTTTCACTGAGTCTGCCGTAACTCCGATGGCGGCTGCCACACGCAATCTCCCAAATTCATCTTTACAACTATGCGGGTGCATCTTTACTTTGATGATATCTCTGAAGGTCACTAGGCCTATTAGCATTCCTTCGTCATCTATTACAGGAAGCTTCTCTATCTTATGTTGTTGCAGGATATCCTCTGCTTTGCTCAGGTCACTGTCAGGTCTCACCGTGACTAGATTCTCCTTGGTCATGACCTCATCGATAGACTTATTAGGATCCTTCTCGAATCTCAAGTCTCTGTTGGTCACTATTCCTACTAATTTTCCTTTTTCATCAATCACAGGGATTCCACCAATGCTATGCTCTGCCATGAGCCTGAGCGCATCTCCTACCTTCTGTCCTTGGACCAAGGTCACTGGATCCTGAATCATACCACTTTCAGATCGCTTCACTTTGCGAACCTCATTGGCCTGCTCTTCGATGCTCATGTTCTTATGGATCACTCCTAAGCCTCCTTCGCGAGCTATGGCAATTGCCAACTTGCTTTCGGTGACTGTATCCATGGCCGCTGAGACCAATGGAGTCTTCAATGTTATGTTGCGCGAGAAGCGGGAAACAATGGATACGTCCCTAGGAAGGACTTCGGAATAAGCGGGAATGAGTAGGACGTCATCATAAGTAAGACCTTCACTTATAATTCTAATTGGAGTTGCCATTTTACAGGGATATATAATTGGCGCCCAAAGGTACACAATAGATCCTTGTTAATTGGAATAAAGCACAGTCACTGTGCCATCTCTAGAAAACTCCTTACCGTCACCACTGAAGAACTTGATCCTATATGCATACACCCCTTCTTGGACGTAAGCTCCATTCTGAGTTCCGTTCCAACCAAGAGTATAGTCTTTGGTCTCAAAGAGCAGATGTCCCCATCGGTCATATATCTGCATCAGATAATTATCTTTTTCAAAGTATCCTCCGATGGGTTTGAAAAGCACATTGTTCCCTCCTATCACTATAGCATTAGGAATGAACATCACATTCTCTTGCACAGCACATGCTGCATTGGACTTACTGCCTTGATTCAAGCCATATGGATTCTCCATTTCCACTGCTTCTACTTTATAGCAGTACTGGGAATTTTCATTATAGTCTGTCTCTGTGCCCACATTATCTACGAAATACGTTCTATCGCCTGCTACGTTGGCATAAGGGAAGAATGGGAAATTATTATCCTCACTCCTAAAGATACGATAGGAACCTACAGTGCCAGCCCACTGGCGATATGGGGTCCAGATCAATGTGTTGGTCCTGTTCCCTGAATCAGCATTGACCTGAAGAAGGATGTTAGAGCTCTCTTGAGAGTAGCTGTCCTCAAATCCGCAACTATCCACGATGGCAAGGCGATAAACGTAGATAGCGCTCCCAGGGTCCTTATCTGAGTCTACATAGGTGATAATCCCATTCGCATCAGCCGCTGCTTGACCTATAGTAATCACTGGGTCGAAATCCTCGCCATATCTATCTAATCTCTGGAAACGGTAGCGTGTGCCAACAGCTGCAGGATCCACTAATGCTTTCAACTCTATGGATCGCTTGTCAAGTACACTGATATTGGCCAGATAAGTAAAACTAGGAAGATCAGGATAATTGGTCTGAATGCTCTTCTTCGCTGAGAATGAAGGCCTCCTTTCTTCGTCTACTGGCAAAGCTTTGATGAAATAACTGTAATTAGACGCTACCTCCACTGCCTGATGCACATAAGATGTAGCCGAACTGCCCAAGGTATCAAGCACTTGTAAGGCTGTTCCTGTGATGGCTCCATAGACCACATAATTCTTCACTCCACCCATCCAATCAAGGTACTTGTTCCATGAAATACGCACTGACCGAGAACAACGGATAAACTCTAGGCTAGGCAAGATGGTGAAATGGGGAATCTGTTGATCCGTAGCACTCCTATTTCCGCATGTGTCCTCAGCGACTATCAAGAAGCCTTCAACTTGCTGACCAGCCAATGAAAGCGGGTTCTGGTATAAGAGCACTGTGGGATCATTGATGGTAGTCCAAGGAATCTCGAAATCACTCAAAACGCGATATCCTCCTGTATCTTCTTCAGGACTTGCAAACCAATAAACTTGAGCTTCATTGGTTAAGGTATCTACGCTTACAGTCTCAATGACAGGGGGTGTAGGCGCTGTGGCGTCCTTGAACTCATTGACCTGGCTACTGCTCTGACTTATACAAGCTGAGCTATGTACCAATTGCAGCCTGAATTGGATGGGAATGGAGGCTAGGGCACCCTGACATACCTGGATCTTATGTTGATAGAATACCTGATCATATCCAAGTGTATTATTGAACAGAAGGGTCATTTCATCAAAGTACAAGGTATCCACGTCCAACCATGTTCCGTCATGGTTCATCTGGATTATGTAATAAAGGAACGAACTGAGTTCAGTGGGATAGATGAATTGGGCCCAGGTCAGCCTGGCAACACTGAAGTCTACGATGCTCGCCAAATTCAGGTCTATAGTAGGAACGGTATCAGAATAGAATACCTGAGAGCCATATGTCGCTGTGAGGTAATAAAGGATAGACTCGGTCCCAGCCAAGGTGCCTGCCTGCAGATGCTCAGTAGAACTTATACCTGGATATGTCCCGAGCAAGGTGCTCAGATCACTGATGGGGTTATACCTGAATACTTTATAGTCTGTGAAGGTCCCCGCGGTATCAGTGCCTGATTGCCATGTGATACGCACTGAGGAACCCTCCACGGAAACGCATTGAATCAGGGGTGCTTCCTGAGCATTCAGGATAAAGCCTAGCGAGAGGCAGGCATATGTCAATAAAAACCTAATGGACATTCCACAAAGATAAGGGCTGAACGGGCACGTAATGCTTCAAAAATTGTACCTATCCATGGTAGCTTGTTCACTTAAACTCTGCTTGAATTGACTTAGTATGCTTTGAATGATCTTTCTGGCAGGTAGGATCTCATGGATCATACTGCAGATCTGACCAATCTCTAATTCACCTTCATCCAGATCTCCGAGGAACATTCCTTTCTTGGCTCTCCCCCTTCCTAGAAGCTCTTTCAATTCTTCTATTGAAGCCTCTCTCTGATAGGCCTCTTCTACTTGATTTGCAAAAGCATTAACCAATAACCTTACGGGTGTTATTTCTTTGAGTGTCAATTTAGTATCTCCTTCTATTGCATCTAATACTTTATGCTTAAATGCAAGATGTGCTGAGGACTCTTCAGAGGCAACGAAACGGCTCCCGATCTGAACCGCATCTGCCCCAAGGTTCATGGCTGCAAGCATGGCCTTTCCACTGGCGATACCACCTGCTGCGATGAGCGGAATCTGAATTGCTTCGCTCACTTCTGGGATGAGGCAGAGCGTAGTGGTCTCTTCCCTTCCATTATGTCCGCCTGCCTCGAACCCTTCAGCCACCACGGCATCTACACCTGCCTGCTCGGCTTTCAGTGCGAATTTCCTGCTCGAGACCACATGGATTACTTTTATTCCTGATTCTTTGAATCTTGCCGTCCATTTGGCGGGATTCCCCGCTGAACTGATTACCACAGGCACTTTATATTGCTCTATAAGTGCGATATGGTCATCTACTTGAGGGTAAATCAAAGGAAGATTTACAGCAAAGGGCTTGTCTGTTGCTTGCTTGCATTTCTTCAAATGTTCTTCCAATACATCAGGGTACATACTCCCTGATCCGATGACCCCCAGGACTCCTGAATTACTACAGGCACTAGCCAATTCCCAACCTGAGCACCAGATCATACCCGCTTGGATGATAGGATATTTAACTTGGAAATGGGTACAGAATCTATTCTTGCTCATACATCAATTCCTTCGTTTTTATCTAAAATGGAACCTTATCAACAGATCTACGTAAATTATTAAAATCCAGTCTTTTCAGGCCTTTTAGGCCCTTTGTATCTTTGGCTGTGTTGAACGCAAAGGTATATTTGCTTGCGACTAAAAAACACACACACTCTATGTTAAGGAATAGCTTGATTATCCTGAGCATTTTTTTGAGCACAGGAGCCATGTCCCAATACAATTGGGATTGGGCTGTTCACGCGGGAGCATCTAACTATCTCGGAGACATCGGAGGAACCGATCAATCCAGAAGGGATTTCATTTATGATATCAAGTTGGACCAGACCCGTTATGTCTTCGGTGGTCATATCAGATATAAAGCTTCCAGAAGCTTATCAGCCACGGCTACCTTCATGTACGGAAGAATACAAGGATGGGACAAGGACACGGAATATGGTCCAAGAAGAGCTCGTAACCTCAACTTCAGAAATAATATCAAGGAATTTGCTTTACGCGGTGAGTACACCTTCTATTCTGACAATGACCTAGGCGGGCGTGGGTACTATAATCCGGATTTTCGATTCTATGGTTACCTCGGTCTTGCGGCAGTGATGCATAATCCACAAGGCTACCTTGCTGTTCCCAACGGTGATTTCGAAGCAGGATGGTATGACCTGAGAAAACTAAAGACGGAAGGTCAGGACAAGCCTTATAGCGCTTTCACCATGGCCATCCCTATGGGATTCGGTGTCTACTTCACGCACAATAGGAAATATCGTTTTGGATGGGAGCTGGGTTACAGGATCAGTATGAGCGACTACTTGGATGACATCAGCGGGAGCTATGCTCCTAGTGAGGAATTGGATAGTGACCTTGCAAGAGCATTAGCCAACCAGACCACACAGGAGATAGTCACAGAAGTATTCGGGAATCCGAATGAGATCTATAACTACTATTACCCTGCAGGTTATGATGGTTCGTACAGGAATCCGCGCGGAATAAATAACTACAATGACGGATACGTCTTCAGTTCAGTGAGTTTCGGGATGCTCATACAGCGTAAGAGCAAGTTTAGCAGGGCTCGATACAACTGGTATAACGGAAGGAAGCGTAGTAAGAAGTCAAGGGCCAAGTTCTAAGAAGGCCCAGCGACTAAGGTCGCTTGAAGTATTGACCTATCTTTCTCAGAGGTTTCAGACTCAATGTGTAGAACCTTGGACTCAGGCCATTCTTAGTCCAAGCTTTACGGTCTTCTTGATTGGCCAAAAGCCTGTTCAAGATATTCTCATTGCTCTGTCCACCTTCACGCATCCTCACTAATATCCTATATAGATAGGCTGCTGAGCAATGGTTCTTGAAGAGAAAGCGAAGCATGAGCTCATAGTCAGCCGATGATTTCAGCGAGGTGTCAAATTTCCCGAAACGGGCATAGCACTCCTTGCGCACGAAGAAACTGGGATGTGGAGGCATCCATCCGTTCAGAAAGGCTTTGCGATAATAATTCCCACTCTTCCAATATCTCTTGACTTGATTCAGGTCATCTGCAGCAACGTATACTAAGTCGCCATAGACGGCATCTACGGGATTTTCCTGAAATGTCCTTACAACATCAGAGATTACCTGACTATCTTGATAAACATCATCGGAATTCAAGATTGCTATAATATCCCCAGAGGCAAGGGCTATTCCCTTGTTCATAGCATCATAAATGCCTTTATCAGGCTCGGAGATACATTTGGAAATACGCTCTCCGCGTTCTTCGACCATGTTCATGGTCTCATCAATAGAAGAGCCATCTATGATGATGTGTTCAATGTCAAGATAATCCTGGGAAGCGACAGAGTCCAAGGTATCCTTGAGCGTGGCAGCACTGTTATAGGTAGCTGTGATTATGCTGACTTTCATGGCTTCTCTTTGAGCCTGTCTTTGACCTTTACTGCTGGAACACCGTGATAGATGCTGTAGGCTTCCATATCAGAGGTGGCCACACTCCCTACACCTAGGATGGAATGAGAACCGCAAGTAATGCCCTGTACTACTGTGGATCTGGCGCAAATCCAAACTCCCTCTTTGATATAGATAGGAAGCGTGATCAGATCGAACGTGTGCTTTTTATAATTATGATTCCCACAGAGGATAAGAGCTCCTTGGGAGAGGCAGGAATGATCTCCTATGCTCACCTTATCCAAGTTATCTATCCAGACCTCCTCGCCTATCCATACATGGTCGCCTATCTCTAGATTCCACGGATATTTAATATTCACTTTAGGTTTGATGATCAAGCCCTTGCCCACTTTGGTTCCGAAAATCCTCAGCAAGAATCGCTTAGGCCCCATGAATGGAAAAAATCTATTCATGAAAATGGTGTTCAGAACGAGATACCAGAGCAGTATCTTCAATGGATTACCCGGCTTGTAACGGGAGTTTTCGAATAGAGAAAGGTCAGTGCGTTCCATCAGTGTAAAAATAGGGCTTTGGCCTTATCTAGGTTCCTGTGGTCATTGCAGAAGTGCGCTCCTAACTTATAGCTGGACTTACAGAGCGACTGATATTGCTCTTCTTTCATCTCTGAAAGATATTTTATTGCTCTAATAAAGCCGACCATATCATTCAGCGGAAGGTCCATGCCCGCTCCACTGGCCTCCAATCCCCGCCATGGAGTCTGGTCAGAACAGATCACTGGTCTCCCTGCCATCAAAGACTCCAGGATCACATGACCGAAATTCTCCCCTTGTGTGGGAAAGAAGAGTGCATGACTGGATTGTAAAACCTGAATGACCTTATCAGGGTCTATGGCTTCTTCATGAGAAACCTGGACCTCAGATTCCATAGCAGCTATAAGAGCTATGCATTCTTGCCAATACTCTGAGTCATAGATGGCACCATATACTTGGAAATGGATGGGTATATCAATCAAGGAAAGGACTTTCAGTGCAAAGAGCAGGTTCTTCTCAGGAGCTATACGACCTATGAATACCAGTTTCAATCTCTGTCCTTCTTTCTTGATTGCATTGAAATCAATCAATGGACGCGCTAAATTAGGGCTGAGAAGTATCTCATTCTTAGGTGAAAAACATTGGATGTCCTTTTCTTCCAGCTCGTCCGTTGCATGAAATCTGACATGCCTGTAGCACCCTAGAATCTTGGCCATGCCCAAATAGACACTTTTCTGTGTCGATTTGAATTGCCTTGCAGATGCTTTGAGCATTCCCCGGGGTGCCAGTGTGATTTTCTTCCGCTCATGGCGATGGATCCAGAGAGGGAATATGGAGAAGACCTTGGAATAGAGGCCATTGATATAGATCCTGTCAAATCTCTTTTCTCCTATGGCCTGCTTGATTCCTCTATAATTCTGGTCTTTCTTGCTCAGGTAGATGACTTCATGTCCTCCTTTATAGCTCATCCATTCTCCTGAAGGGACTTCATCATAGGAGACTTCACTCATGTAATCCTGATCAGAAGAGATGATATGGAACCGGATATCACCTTGCATGTGATGGGCCAGATTGACCATGGAACGTATAGGGCCGCCAGCCTTGAAGCCCGGGCTGAACCAATCTATGTATACGAGTATATCAAGTCTTGACATGATTCTTTTCAAGCCAATATTCAAGCACTATCAGGTGCCAAAGCCTGGCCCAAGTATACCTAAGATCTCCTTTCAAGAAGAGATTCCACATCCTGTCAGTATGCTCGGGATCCAATATTCCTCGTGCAGCAAGGCGCTTCAAGTGGGATTCGCAAAATTCCTTCAATGGACCTTTCATCCAATGTTCCCAGGGCAATGTGAAGCCCATCTTAGGTCTGTCAATGATCTCTCGCGGAATCAATGGGCCCATTGCATCTACCAGGAGTGACTTGGTAGAGTCTCCTTTCTTCATCTGATCAGGAAGACCAAGGACATATTCTACCAATTCATGGTCCAAGAAAGGCACTCTCACTTCCAATGCATGGGCCATACTCATCTGATCTGTATCTCTCAGCAAGGTATCCCGCATGTAAGTATTCATCTCACACCATGAGATCTGACTGGTTCTTGTCCAGGATGTCCAGCGGTCAGGGAAGCTAAGCAGATACGTCCTCATCCTTCTATTTATCTCCTCTCCATTCATATGACTGAGTTTGGACACATCGCGATCGGTCAATACTTTACGCATCTCAGGATAAACATGGAAGATGTCCATCCAAGGCAGGGTCATGAGTTCGGCCATCTTCATGCCTTGCGCATCACGCTTTATCAGGCGTATACATGCAGCAATGATTCTTCTCATGAACATAGGATACATCTGCAACCATTTCATTTCCAACATCTTGGAAGCATGGTCGAATAATCCATATCCCGCGAAGAGTTCATCTCCTCCCAATCCTGAAAGGGCCATGGTAATGCCTGCTTCTTTGGTCACTTTGCTCAGCACATAGCTATTAGGACCATCTCCGCTCGGATGATCCATTGCATCCAGCGCTGCGGGAAGGTTTTGCATGAAATCCTCAGGTTTCAACTTGATTTCATGATGTGCGGTGCTGTATGTATCTGCGATTAATTTGGCATAAGATGCTTCGCTGAATCCAGCTTCATTGAATGTGACCGAGAAGGTGGATACTTGGGTCGAGGAAGCCTGGGCCATAAGCGCTACGATAGCACTGGAATCAATACCTCCAGATAGAAAAGCTCCGAAGGGGACATCAGCCACCAACCTGCGTTCTACGGAAGTGTAAAGCTTCTCTTTGACCTTTTCAAGGACCAGTTTCCTGTTTCCTTGATCCAGTCCAGGTATGAACTTGTCTCCTGGGAACCAATATCGATTAAGGTCCTGTTCCGCATCATGGATGCTTAGATAATGAGCAGCAGGAAGCATCTGAACTCCTTTCACCAAGGTCGCATTGCCGTGAACGGTTTGGTATTGGAGGTAAGACCATAGAGAATCTCTGTCTATAGAAGGGTCTATAAGTCCTGATTTCAATATGGCTCTGAGTTCTGATGCAAAAACTATGCTCCCATCGACCATAGCGATGTACAAGGGCTTGATTCCCATGCGATCCCTTGCCAAGATGAGCCTTTTTTCTTGCGCATCCCAGAGTGCGAATGCGAACATCCCGTTAAACATCTCTAAGCATTCAATGCCCCACTCAGCATAGGCTGCCATCAATACTTCAGTATCTCCTTGGGTCCTGAAATTCCAATTCTTCAGCTGTTCTCGGATCTTCCTGTAGTTATAGATCTCACCATTGAACACCAAGGAGTATCTGCCTGAAGGATCGAGGAAAGGTTGATCAGAAGCGCTGTCTAGGTCTATGATGGAGAGTCTGCGATGTCCTAGGCAGAGTTCATCACGCAGGAATATGCCAGAAGCATTAGGCCCGCGATGGCTCAAGGCATCATTCATAGCATTTACAATGGAACGAGGGTCCACTAACTTCTCAAGGCCGTATATCCCACTTATCCCGCACATAGAAGGACATTGGGCATCAGGCCATGATGAATTCAGGCATGGAGATCACGCGCTTCAACCCTTCTTCCAAAGAAATCAAAGGACGATCCAGAAGGGTCATCATCTTGGAGTTATCTGGGAGTCTGCGCTTCATATCTCCTTCGGCCAATGGAGGAAGATGTATAATCCTGGAATCACTTCCAGTGACCTCTATGATCTTCTCAGCCAGTTTCAGGATGGTGATCTCAATATCAGAACCCACATTGAGCACATCATTCACGAAGTGGTTATTATAGAAGGCGTTCAAGCAGGCATCCACGTTATCATCTATGTAACAGAACGTCCTGGTCTGGGAACCGTCACCATATACTGGGATATCTCTGTTGGTCAAGGCTAGACGAATGAACTTGGAGATGACGAAATCAGGACTTTGTTTAGGTCCAAACGTGTTGAAGAACCTGAAAATGGTGAATTCTAGGCCATACTCTTGGTAATAACTCCTAAGTGAAGCCTCCCCGATATTCTTTACGATTGCATAAGGAAGCTTGGAGTTCAATGGGGTGGTAAGCTCATTCTGTGGAATCTCTACAGGTTCACCATAGACCTCGGATGAAGAGGAATATAATACACGCTTCACCCTTGAGTTCTTAGAAAGCCTGAGGATATTCTTAATCCCTGAGATATCATCTAGCACACTTACTGGATTGCGCAAGGTCCTTTGCACACCGACCAGTGCTGCATAATGAAAGACATAATCGAAGTTGTACGCATAGAATACACCTGCTACATCCTCGAAGATGTTTACATCACACTTTATAAAGTGCAGGTTATCATAGCTATCCAGGGGAAGTTTCTTGGTGCTTCCCGTCAAGAGGTTGTCAACTACAACTACGTGATTTTCAGGGTTTTGCGCTAATTTCAATGCGATTTCGCTGGCTATAAAACCAGCTCCACCTGTCACAAGGATTGTGCTCATACTAGTTTGGTAAAGTTTCCGAATTTACAATAAACTAAGGAGTCGAGAGGCCCATTCACTTGGGTCAAGTTTCAAAGCCAGTCTGTGACTCTCCTCCGAAAAACGTCTTAACTCGCTATCTTCCAGGGTCATCATAGACTGCATGGCCTCTAACAGCTCCGTTTCTTTAGACGAGTCAAAGCTGAAACCGTTGTGTCCTTCAGCTAAGAATTCTTCGGAAGCCCCTATTTGATCGCTCAAAATCATGGGGAAGCCGGCAGCGGCCATCTCATGAACGACCACACCCCAGGGTTCGAAAGTGCTCGGAAGCACGAACACTCCTGCATCCAAAAGATAGGTGCTGAGCTCAGAGGGTTGGACAAATCCCACATGTTCTATATCCTCATGGATCAGTCTTTCTTCAAATCGCTCTCCAGTGCCGATACATCTGAGTTTCCATTGGCCTCCAGTCAATTCATTGGCCTTGATGAATGCTGACCAGAGCATCTGTATGTTCTTTTGATTCACATATCTTCCCACGTATATTATCCTGCGAGAAAATCCAGTTTGCATGCTCTTTATCCGCAGATCATAGATTTCCTTGAAATGCGCAACATCAGCCGTGTAGAATCCTGTTCTGATGTTCTCCTCCTTGAATCCTAACCTTGACGCATATTTCTTCTGCCCCTGTCCTGCTACCCAGGCATGGGAGAAAATGCGATTCAAGAATGCCGATCCTAAGAGGCTCATCAAGCGCTGTTTAATGGAGCCATTCCATTTGGTGTCAAAAAGAATGACTGTAGGAATGTGTTTTCTGGACCGTTTAGACACCGCCAAATAGTCCGAATCTAGCCAGCCGCTCACAAGTAAGATATCTGGTTCAAAAGTCTCCTTCAGGTCCATAAGTGCCCGCATATCAAGTCCTTCTCTGGAAAGGAACTCTACTCCCTTGATTTGAGGCAATACAAAAGGAGCCTCTGGATTTACTGCCCAATGGATCACCTTCACTTCAAGTCCCCTATTAGCTAGCTCCTCGAAGCAGGAGAAAAGATATCCCGCCAGTTCTGAATATAGGAACATCACCTTCTTCATGCTTCCTCTGCTTGTTCAGGAATAGGTTCAGATTCAGGTTCTATTGACGTTTTATCATGTCCGTAGAGCATGACAGAAAGAGTTAATAGAAGTGCTACAGTGAATGGGTTTAAACTAGCTGTCAGCCATGATTCCAAGCTCACTGAGAAGATGATGGCATACATCACTGGTATGGCGTTGAAATAGACTTTGGCAATGCGGATAAACATGAGGATGAAGGCCAGCACATAGAGGATTAATCCAATCAAACCCGTATCCAGCCAGAAGGTCAACCAACTGTTATGGGCGTTGCCCTGGTGTCCTAAATTGGACAAGAAATTATAGTTCTCTCCATAGAACCATTCGGTATAATTGAACCCACCACCGATGAAGAAATCCTCTTGGATCTGCTCCCATGCAAAGGTCCAAGCGATTAACCTTCCTGAACCGCCTTCCAAGGTATCCAGTCTGAAGAATTCTTGAAGACCCAAAGTTTCGATTATAAAGGGCAGGTTATTCATCACCAATTGATAGCTGAACAAGATACTCATGAATACTAAAAAACCGATGAATCCCTTCAAGATTTTGAAGTTACTGAAGAACAGATAGAGGAGCAGTGCAAAGAGCGAAGACCTGGATTGACTGAGGATTAAGTTCAAGAAAATCACTATCCAAAAGAAGATCTTCTCTTGCCTGGAGAATTGGGAAGGGACCTTATTGAAAATGGTATCAAAGAGCAAGGCAATCATCAATGTGAGCACTCCCAGTCCATTCGGATTCCCCATAATCCCTCTGAACCTACCAACAAGGTGAGAGAAATCCTGATCCACATAGCGCATGACCAGTCCGATTACGAGGTAACTCATAATGATGAAGTAGAAGGTGCGAAAAGTCTGGGACTGTTTCTCGGTCAATAAGAAACGCATGAGGAAGGGAATGCTGTAAAAAAGGAAGGCATATGAGAGGGTCTTCTGCACCGTAGTGGAAAGCTCAGGACTCCTATACATAATCAGGAATGACCAGACGAAAAAGGGAATAAAGAGCTGGAATATCATGTTATTCCCCTTCATGATCCTGTTCCTATGTACCACCACCACGAAGGCCATGATGCTCATATAGGCTGGTTTGAAGGATTTGGCGAAATCGAATATGTGAAAGTGGCTGTCACTGAACATGAGGATTAACCAGAAACCTAAGAGGATCTCGGCATATTTCTCCTTGGACATAAGAGCAATGATGCTCACTCCTATTAAAGCATAACTGGCTAATCCCGTATAAATACCAACCACCGTCCACAGGATGAGGAGGAGGAAAAAAGCCAGGTTCTCTTTTAGGTAGATGGCCATATCTTCAATGGATTCGCTCTTGCATATCCTGCAAAGTTCGCAGAATCACCTTTTCCCAGGTGAATGAGTTCTGGAAGCGCACTCTGGAGGCTTCTCCTCGTGTTCTCCAATCAAGTTCAGTCCATGCTGAGCATGATTCCAAAGCAGCTTTAATGGCTGTAATATCTCCTGCGGGAATCAGAATTCCATTGCTCCCATCTACCAATTCATTTACCGCTCCCACATCACTTGCGATCACAGCAAGCCCACGGGCCATGGCTTCTAAGATCACTGTAGGCATTCCTTCTGAAAGGGACGGAATGATGAGCGCATGGCTATCGTCCAATATCTTCTTGATCTTCTCCTCTTCCCTGATCTCTCCATGGAATTCTATGCTCGCTTTCATCTGAGCTTTTGGCTTAGATACTGCTCCTATGAAATGGAATTCAAGTTCTTCAAAAGCATGTTGGGCCAATATCTCGAAAAGCAAGTGCAGTCCTTTCCTATGCTCTGCCCGACCTATGAATACCAGTTTCTTCTTCCCTTCGAAAACTATTTCAGGACGTTTATTTTCTCTGATCCAAGCGGAATCTAGCCCTATAGGAATCTCTGAGAATGTAGCCTTGGGAGCGACTTCTTTCAATAGATCCGTCAGTCTAGCGCCCAGAGAATAAGCTACATCCGCATGTTCCAGGTTGAATTTCACTGGGCCTTGGAAATAATGCTGGATCAGTCTTTGCTTGAGTCCTTCTGCCTTCTGAAACATTTCCAATCCATGGAAGTTAACGCCTATGAAGGGATGCTCTTTTCCCCTTCTCTTCTCGTCTATCAACGTCCAGCCACAGAATCCTTGGGCATAGATGAAATCTACAGGCTCTTCCTCTTTCAGTTTCTCTCCGATACGCGTTGCATATGTATAGGACCTGCGCAGATAGGATCCTGGCATAAATCCTTTCTCAGGAAATGGAATGATCCTTTCCTCTAGTTTATCCCAAAGCTGGGGATCCACATGGCTTTTCAGTGTTCCTTTCCCTCCAGGATGATAGACCAAGACCGTCACACCTTGTTTCATCAAGTGTTGGAGCAGGAAAAAGGAATGTTTCTGCATACCTCCTATAACTAGTGGAAAAATCCCATCAGTCAGTAAGGCTATGCGTTTGATGGAATTCATGCTTTCTGTGCAAAAAGCTGAAGGTAGTCCTCTTTCAAGACCTCCCAAGTGAATGTTTTTAGGAAATACTGCTGATTCTCTATGCCTCTTGCTTTGAACGCCTCTTCATCTGCAGCCATAGCGATCAATTTCTTTTTCAATTCAGAAGCATCTTTCATATCCACACACTGCTCAACGTCATTGCAGAGCCAGAGTGAATGCTCTGTATGATGCAATAAGACCGGCAATCCATGACTCAAGGCCTCTATGGTCGCTATCCCGAAAGGCTCATCCAAGGAAGGCAGCACGAATACATTGGCCAGGGGATAGACCACTTGCATCATAGCATGACTGAGATAGAGCACTTTCAGTCGTCCTCCTTGAGGGTCTATTTGGGATCTTCGGTATTGAGGAGCCTCACCGCAGATCAGGAGGCACCAATCCTCTCCTAGTTCCTTGAAGCTTTCTTCTAACGCACGGAAGTTCTTTTCCTTCAATTCTGTCGGACCTACGTACAGGATCATCTTTCTGTCAGCTTTGAACTCTAGGACCATTTGCTTCAGTCTCTCCCAACCTGCTTCTGGCTCTTCCCATATCGGGTCAAAGAAGTGAGGAATCATATGGATCTCCTTTCCTTTTTCTATGGCCTTGGGTTTCATCGCTTTGAAATTGTCCTTATTCACCTCTTGCAGAACATCTGCATATTTCAGTCTGACATCACGGGCAGAGATAAATCCTTCGCAATAGATCAGTCGGGAATCTGGTGCCAACCATTTCTTCAATCTGCCGATTCCCACCATGTGCACATACTCCTGGGTATAGATTACATCATAGCGATGACCTAAGAGATGGATCCCTAGGCAGAACATAAAAAAGACCTGCTCCCAATAGATATTATAGCCTCTAATCTTACCCAAAAAACGGTTCAGCCAAGTGTGGCGTTTTGGAACACTTAGCACGATCTCATGGGCATTCCTAATTCCTGAACCCTTGATGACAAAGACTTCTAGGTCACTTTCTTTGGACAAACGCTCGAAGAGCATACGCGCATGAGTCTCCACACCGCGCTTGCAATGTTCCATCCCGAAGGCTATAATGGCCACTTTCCTAGTTGACGAGGCCATCATGGATGTTTTTCAGATTGCGGTATTTGACCATGTTCAGCTCTGAGTTCCTAATAAAGATTTCTCCAGCCCAACGTTTAATCCGATTCCGCTCAGTTTCTTCAATGGAGCCAAGGACTTTTATCAAATCATTATCTTTCTTTCCGCGGTACTGGACCCCAATGTTCTTCAGCTCGACCATCTCGCTGAAATCCCCTATTCCCGGGCTGATGATCACATGGCAACCGGCCATGACATATTCCCCGAACTTGGATGGCGAGGCCACTTGATTGGTCACCGCGCTCTTCCTGAGCAAGATCGCATGATCCGTAATCTCTAGATAAGCAGCCACTTCCTCGCTCTTCACAGATCGCTTGATGACATGCTCATGCTCATACAATCTATCTCCTTTCAGTCTGTCCAATTCATGGCTGAGAATAATCAATCTGTTGTTCTCATGCTTCAAGATGGATCGGCAGAGGTCTTGGAAACTAGTTGGGTAATTCCACACGGAGAGCGCTCCTGCATAACAGAAAACGGTCACATCCTCTCTTCCGAAAAGTTCTTGCTTGCTCCATCGCTTCGCCAAAGGACTTGGCACTGTACAACAAGGAATGACTGAGTGATTATGGTCCTTATAGCTGTGATTATCCTTGAAATATTGAATTAAAGATGCCGAGACTGAGTAGACCCAATCTGCTTTCTTGAAGCACTTCTTCTCCAGTTCCATCATCTCCTTCATTTCTTCCTTTCCCGCTGCTGAGAATTCCTCCAATTCCTTGTACTGGCAACCGCGAGCATCATAAAAGAAGTTTTTTTTATCCGTTTGGAACTCAAGACAGACATGCAATGCCGCGGGATTACGGGTCATGATAGATGTGCCATTGGAACGGTTGACTAAGAAGGCATTGAAGGCTGAATACATTGGATTCCGTTGGAATCTATTGATTACAGGATATACCTTGATGTCCTTATTGTATGCTTTCAAGAGTTTCTTTTGGGCAAAATAAAGCCTGAGCGAAACGAAGGCGATGACCTGAACAGGAAGGTCCATCTGCTTTTCTAGGAAATCACAGAAACCAATCACCTGGGTCTTATATACCGGTGAATCCACGTCTCCGTATGTCAAATATATGAGCGGGGCCTTATTCTTCAAGCTATTAACTTCGTTGCTCAAAGCTATCACAATGTTCTATCTCCTTTCCAAATCCTTGTTCTTCTTCCTCCAACCTGCAGTGTGGATCATGATCATGGTCATCTGGGCCTTATTTGAGAAACGTCCTACATTGAAAAGAAGGCTCTTAATGGCGGCCATCGGCCTGTTCTTCTTTTTCGGGAATGTCGTCATTTTCAATGAGGTGCTTTCAAATCAAGAACCTGCGTATGTTGAGCCTGCTGCGCATGATATCGCTGTGGTGCTGGGCGGCTATGCGGATCATAATGCCCATGGTGCTGATATTGAATTCTTCTCCTCAGTGGATCGCATCAATGTAGCCCTAGCTCTCTATAAAAAAGGTCTCGTTAAGAAACTCCTTATCAGCAGTGGCGCCCATCCTGAAGGTCATCCAGAGTGGAATGAAGCGACTCTGACAGCTCATTGGTTGATGGATTGTGGTGTTCAGGCTGAGGATCTCATCTTGGAAGAAAGGTCAATAAACACCCATCAGAACGCATTGTTCAGCAAAGAGATCTTGGATTCTATTAGGCATCAAGGACCTGTTCTCCTCATTACAACAGCCACACATATGCGCAGGGCTGAAGCGTGTTTTTTAAAGCAAGGAATCAAAGTAGAAACTGTGGCCGTGGATCATCATTCCTCTAAGCTTCCTTATGGATTCTGGGATTATCTGATCCCAAGCATGCGCAATGTGATCGACTGGGAAGTAATCATCAAGGAATGGGTGGGACTTCTCGTTTATAGAATTCAGGGCTACGTTTAAAGCAGCTTATCCAAGAGTTTCACGATGCGCTCCGTGGCTTTCCCATCCCAGAGTGGCGGAACTTTTCCCTGCTTGAATGCTCCCGAACTGATCTCCTCTATCTTCTTTTTCAATACCTCTAGATCGAAAGTGACCAATTCATTGCTGCCCAGTGTCACTGTTATCGGACGCTCTGTGTTCGGGCGAAGTGTTAAACAAGGCACTTGACGGTACGTGCTTTCTTCTTGTATCCCACCGCTATCAGTGAGGATGAAGGCTGAATGTTTCACCAGCTTCTGGAAGGAGAAATAACCCATGGGCTCCGTGAGATGCAGGCGCTTGATGGCCTCTAGCCGCTCCTTCATCTCGAATCGCTCTATGTTCTTAACCGTACGCGGGTGTATGGGAAAGATCAGGTCATAACGCTGAGTCACCATCTCCATGAGGCTCAATAATTTCTCCAATTCCTCCTTATGATCCACTGTGGCGGGACGGTGCATGGTCATCAGCACGAATTCCTTAGGCTTCAGCCCCAACTGCTCTATGATTTGCGATTCCTCTATCTCCTTCTCATGGGCCACCATGGTATCTATCATAGTATTCCCAACAAAGTGAAGCGCCTCCTTATCCTGCCCTTCAGCGATCAGATGATCCATGCCGCTCTGCTCAGTGATGAAGAAATAATCCGTGATCTTATCCGTGATGATGCGGTTTATCTCCTCGGGCATGCTCTTATCTCCGCTCCTCAGACCGCTCTCTAAATGCGCGATGGGGATGTGGATTTTATTCGCGGTTATGGCTGCAGCCAGTGTGCTGTTCACATCACCCACTACGATGACCAGGTTGGGCGCGATCTCCAGGATAAGCTTCTCCAAGGACTTCATAATCTCAGCCATCTGCTGATTCGCTGTGCCTTTTCCAATGTTCAAGAAATGATCAGGGATAAGGCCGAATTGTCTGAAGAAGACATCAGCCATCTTCTCATCATAATGCTGTCCGGTATGCACGATGACCGCCTCCATATCTGCATAGCACTCGAAGTGTTTCTTGAACTGGGTGACCTTGATGAAATTAGGTCTTGTTCCTATGACGATAAGGACTCTACGCATCTTGTTCCCAGTCTTTCTCTGCCAAAAGTATCAAAGCGAATACCGCATAATTCAATATATCATGGAAGTTGGCATCGATTCCTTCAGAGATCAATGTCTTCCCTTGGTTATCCTCTATCTGCTTCACGCGCAGTAGTTTCATGAGGATCAGATCACAAAGGCTGCTCACCCGCATGTCCCTCCAAGCTTCTCCATAATCATGGTTCTTATCCATCATGAGATCGAAGGCAATCTTCACCTTGGCATTATACTCAGCCAAAGCTTTCTCAGCAGCCATATCAGCTTGATCGCTGTAGCCTTGCTCTATCTGTATAAGCGCCATCACAGTGTAATTCACTATACCTATGAACTCCTCCTTCAGTCCCTCGCCCACCTTGTTAACGCCCTCCTCTTGGATGGTGCGTATGCGATTGGCCTTGATGAAGATCTGATCCGTGAGTGAACTCGGACGCAGGATGCGCCATGCCGTACCATAGTCTTTGGTCTTCTTGGAGAATATATCGCGGCATTCTGCGATAATTGACTGATATTGGGAAACTGTTTCTTTCAAAACTAGATAATGAGGCGTGAAGATAGAGCATTTGATAAACCTGCATCCTTGCTGATACGCGGAAGCTTGCTCACTTTAGCAAGACCTTGGGTGATGGGTATACTGAACCTGGACCCCTCTTCTTTCTATAGCGAGAGCAGAGCTTTGAGCGAGAAAGATGCGCTTGAAAAAGTCTCTGAGATGATTCAAGAAGGCATGGACATCCTAGATATAGGACCCAGCTCCTCCCGGCCAGGCGCTGAGATCATGGAACCCAATGAGGAATGGAAAAGACTGGAAAGCATCCTGAAAGCGATACAGCAAGAATTCCCTGCCATGCTCATTTCTGTGGATACCTTACACAGCAGCGTAGCTCAGCGTGCTATAGATGCAGGAGCTGATATGATCAATGACATCTCAGGCGGAATGTATGACCCGGCCATGATTCCCACAGTGGCAGCCGCTGGGATTCCTTATGTATGTATGCACATGCCAGGCGAGCCTGCGACCATGCAACATGATGTGAAATATGAGAATGTATTGACCGAAGTGATCTCCTTTTTTACCGAGCGGATGCGCGTATGCAAAGAAGCAGGAATCAAGGACCTGATCCTGGATCCTGGTTTTGGTTTTGGCAAAAAGAGCCCTCATAATTTCACCTTACTCAGAGAACTGAATCATATACGTAGTCTCAGAAATCCTGTACTGATAGGCATTTCAAGGAAACGCATGATCTATGGAAACCTTGGCATCAAAGCCGAAGAAGCGCTGAATGGAACTACTGCATTGAACATGGCCGCACTGATGCATGGCGCAGATATCCTGCGGGTGCATGATGTAAAGGAAGCGGTGGAATGTGTGAAGATGTATGAATTGATGAGGGGATGAAGGTGGGTTACTCTATCAAAGCATGTCGCACGGGACAGAGTTGCTGCATCACAGATGCTATGTATATAGCTACCAAGCATTGCATAGGCTTTGGAGTGGGGTGCGGGGGCTATTTCTTCTGTTTGGATTTATATCCGCTTCGTGGACGTTCGTCCTGTTCAGTCTGTTGTTTCTTGGCTTCTTCGAACTGGCTCAGGTATCTTAAAATCAGTTCTAGCTTTTCATCATGCACTGTCACATTGTTTCTGATCTCTTCCAGTTGCTTGAAAATCTCTTCGTGACTAGCTATCATCTCTCGCATCTTGACAAAGACATTGATGGTCTGGATGCTCATCTCCGCTGCTCGGCCGCTTCGTAGCACATTGGATAGTTGTAATACGCCATGCTCGGTGAACACACAGGGCAATGCCCCATCCAAGTGCTGATTGGAAGGTATCGCATTTTGCGATACCATGGTCTCGCTCTCTTCTTCAGTGAGCTGGAACATGAACCTTTCAGGGAACCGCTCTTGATTTCTCTTGAATTGTTTGTAGATCTCTCTAGGCCTAGCGAGCGCAGCGTCTAAAAAATGGGGCTGCAGCACGCCCAAAAAAGGCAAGCTCTCTATCAAGCTATCAACTCTATAATTCCTTCATCCCAACAGGCGGAATAAAAAAAACCCCCGACTCACAGAGTCGAGGGTTTTTAGAATGTTCAGTGAACGGGAAGGATTATTCTCCTTCTTCCATCCTTTTCTTAAGCTCAGATAGTACGTCCAAGTCTCCCAAGGTAGATTTCTCTGTAGAATCCTTTAGATTCTTCATCACCTTGCCAGCCTCTTTGCCTTCTGTGTCTTTCCTCTTTCCTTCTTTCTCACGCTTGGTGCGGTCATCTTCTTCGAAGGTCCTCAAGTGGGATACTACTATCTTCCTAGCGTTCTTATTGAACTCCAAGATAACGAATGCTAGCCTCTCCTCTTGACGTGCGTTGGTCCCATCCTCTTTCTTCAAGTGGGTCTTAGGACATACACCTACCATACCATAAGGAAGGGCGATCTTAGCTGAGTTACCTTCTATCGCTAGAATGGTTCCTTCATGCTCAGTTCCTTCAGCAAAGGTGGTCTCGAATGCATCCCAAGGATTCTCCTCAAGTTGCTTATGACCTAGGCTCAACCTGCGGTTTTCAGAATCTACTTCCAACACAATCACTTCCATCTCATCTCCTACATTGCAGAATTCTGATGGATGCTTGATGCGCTTATGCCAGCTGAGGTCAGAGATGTGGACGAGTCCATCTACTCCTTCTTCTAACTCCACGAATACACCGAAGTGTGTGAAGTTCCTGACTTTCGCAGTGTGCTTGGAATCAACAGGGTACTTGTATACGATGTCTTTCCAAGGGTCCTGCATCATCTGCTTCATACCTAGGGACATCTTACGCTCTTCCTTGTCCAATGTGAGGATTTCGCAATCCACTTCATCACCTACGTTCAAGAAATCCTGTGCGCTCCTCAAGTGCTGTGACCAGCTCATCTCAGATACGTGAAGGAGTCCTTCGATTCCTGGTTGGATTTCAATAAAAGCACCGTAGTCAGCGATGACCACGACTTTACCTTTCACCTGATCTCCCACTTTCAAGCTCTCATCCAGACCATCCCAAGGATGTGCTGAGAGTTGCTTGATACCAAGAGCGATTCTCTTCTTCTCATTATCGAAATCAAGGATTACGACATTGATTTTCTCATCCAAGGTCACCACTTCTTCAGGGTGGTTGATCCTACCCCAAGAGAGGTCTGTGATGTGCACAAGACCGTCAACACCTCCAAGGTCAACGAATACTCCGTAGCTGGTGATGTTCTTCACCACCCCTTCGAGTACTTGTCCTTTTTCAAGTCCGCTGATGATCTGCTTCTTCTGCTCTTCGATCTCTGCTTCGATCAATGCTTTATGGGAAACGACCACGTTCTTGAATTCCTGGTTGATCTTCACCACCTTGAATTGCATGTTCTTGCCTACGTATACATCATAATCACGTATTGGCTTCACATCTATCTGCGATCCTGGTAGGAAAGCTTCTATCCCGAAAACGTCAGCGATAAGACCACCTTTGGTCCTGCACTTGACGAAACCGGTGATGATTTCATTGGTCTCCATAGCCAGGTTAACACGCTCCCAAGCACCGTGAAGACGGGCCAGACGGTGAGAAAGGACGAGCTGTCCGTTCTTATCCTCAGCGCTCTCTACGTATACAGGAACCTTATCACCTACTTTAAGATCAGGGTTGTACCTGAATTCGTTCAGTGTAATGACGCCTTCAGACTTATAGCCGATGTTGACTACTACTTCTTTCTTGGTCAATGCGACCACTTGTCCCTCCATCACTTCGAGCTCATTGATAGAGTTCAAGGTACCATCGTACCTGTCTTCCATCTCCTTAACCTCGGTATCAGAGTAAGAACTCTGACCGTGCTCATAGACATCCCAATCGAATTCCGTAGGCCTTTGGATTGGCTTGGAAACGTGTGGTCCTCTTTCTTTAGTGGGAGCTTCTTCCGTTGTGGAAGGAGTTGATTCAGCTTGAACTTCGGTTTGAACTTCAGCTTGGACTTCTTGTCCTTTGTCCTCAGGATTGAGATCCTGATTCTCTTCTGCCATATTCATGAGGCATTTATGTATTTGTATCTCACTGATAATCTAGGTGGCACAGTGAGAGGATGTTTATATAGAAGATACCTAGAGACCCTCTTTCCTTTTTGGAGGCGCAAAAGTAATGTATAAATGCATATTCCACTGATTTTCAGGTGTAAATATTTCTGGAAAATGATTGGATATGGCCGTGTTCTGGAATGAGCGCTGGGTGAAATAAATGCCCCCTGTTCAGAATGGGAACTATATAAAAAGGATACGGCCCCTGACGGAGCCGTATCCAAACCAACCAACTATTCAACTAGAATCGTCAAGCAACAAGTGCTTATATGAGCGATTCTGACTTGGAGACACAAGATTGCGCTTTTATGTCACATCTTAAAGATCTTTATTTTAGGGAGCATTGGAATCGCATAATTCGTTTGGTCACGCGAAGCCTATCTATACTTGAAATCATGGTGATTTTAAGGAAATGAAATTTTATATGCTATGCATATAATTTCCTTTTTTTGGCCACTCTCAGTTCATCAGGTAGGGAGAATGCATTTTATGCGGAGGTATAATGTACCTTCCCTCATCATCTCTGATCATCAGATAGAATTCCTTACACATATAGTTCACGGAATGCTCGAGCGCCCTGCCCTCCAAGTGTCTTTCCCATGCTTTCAATGCCATCTTCTTCACTACCCTCCATGAGTATGTGTTGAAGCCTTCTGGTCTTGAGAATGAATCGATGTGTCTTTGTGCTTCTGCGAGTGTCATGATGATTGTTTTTCCGTTACGGGAACAAATCACCATGTGCAGAACGTAATCTATTTACGTCCTATGAAAATTTTAAGAAACAGCCTTATTTTCCTTGCTTGACGAAGCTTTATGCTTGTCTATCAGATCCTGGGCACGGAGCATCATCTCCTTCTTCAGGGATTCGGGGGCCAATACCACGACATGAGGTGACCAACTCATGAGCTCATTCACTAGGTCTTGATTAGGCACCAATTCCAATTCTAACACATCTCCCTCATCTTCTGATCGGATCAATCTCAGGCTCGGGTGTAAGGGCCTGGAAAGGAAATAGCGCGACTGCGGTCTTTCAATGCGCAAAGTGATACGCTCTGGGGCTTGCAAAACGTGATTGATCCCATAGGTGTCCTTGAAATATGCGCCAGCACTGAAGTCACTCTCCATAAAGTGCTCATCACTGACCTCTACCTGGATCATACGGTCTAGCCCGAAGGTCTTTACCTTTCCTGCCTCTGTGTCATATGCCATGAGATACCAGCGCAGTCTAAATTGCTTGAGCAGATATGGATCCAATATATATTCCTTGCCTTCTTTCTCCTCTTGGAAGAAAGTGTATTCCATCTTCAACCTCCGCTTCTCTCTAATGGCCTTCAGCAATGCCGTTAGATGCCGCTCCCCAGTCCCCTTCTCTGATTCCTCGAAGAGCATGTATTCCCGGTATTCCTCATTCATGCTCTCTCCACTCAGGGAGACATGGTCCTTCAACTTAGAGAGCAATTGTTCAAAGGCGGTGAACACTGGCGTGTCCTTAAACTGGTACAAGGTCTGGGTCGCGAACTGCAAAGCCTCTACCTCTTCATCCCTCAGTGGAACCTTCTTGATGCTGAAATCAGGCTCTGTATAGTGATATCCTTTATGGTACTTATGAAAAGCAATAGGCGCCTCAAAACCCAATGCCCCGTCATAACGCATCGCATAAATGTCCTTCTCAATGGTAGAGACACTCACGCGCGCATCCGTACTCCCATATAGCCGATCCTCACAGGCTTGCCTCAGAAACTCCTTGTCCGGATAAGGCCGAGCCTTATTGGTCAGGCATTCGTCAATGACCCTGTATCGTATGAGTGCATATTTATTGGCCGGCATCTTCTGTGTTTTCTGAAGGAGCTAAGTTAAAAGGTTTAGGGTTCGGGCTTGAGGAGAGGGTGCATCATAGGCAGCGCTGTCCTTTTATTCCTTGAAAAGATGTACCGCAGAAATACTGGCCTCTGATTCCCTTTCTGAACCGTGCATTGGGTCCCTTTAAGGCGCTGCGCCTGGGAAACGAGGTATGCGGGGTGTGGGGCCAGGGATTGCTTCGCTTTCCCTTTTGGGGATGGCTTCAAATGTATGAAGCCTGCCCGCTATCGCAGGCTTGGGCTTTTTTCATTCCCCCAACCCTTTGATCTGCGATCTCTTTCGGGATTGCTTCGCTTTCCCTTTTGGGGATGGCTTCAAATGCATGAAGCCTGCCCGCTATCGCAGGCTTGGGCTTTTTTCATTCCCCCAACCCTTTGATCTGCGATCTCTTTCGGGATTGCTTCGCTTTCCCTTTTGGGGATGGCTTCAAATGCATGAAGCCTGCCCGCTATCGCAGGCTTGGGCTTTTTTCATTCCCCCAACCCTTTGATCTGCGATCTCTTTCGGGATTGCTTCGCTTTCCCTTTTGGGGATGGCTTCAAATGTATGAAGCCTGCCCGCTATCGCAGGCTTGGGCTTTTTTCATTCCCCCAACCCTTTGATCTGCGATCTCTTTCGGGATTGCTTCGCTTTCCCTTTTGGGGATGGCTTCAAATGTATGAAGCCTGCCCGCTATCGCAGGCTTGGGCTTTTTTCATTCCCCCAACCCTTTGATCTGCGATCTCTTTCGGGATTGCTTCGCTTTCCCTTTTGGGGATGGCTTCAAATGCATGAAGCCTGCCCGCTATCGCAGGCTTGGGCTTTTTTCATTCCCCCAACCCTTTGATCTGCGATCAGTGTTGGGGGAATGAAAAAAGCCTCGCATTACTGCGAGGCTTCATCCCTTTGGCGGAGAGA